>OGJX01000263.1_pt1 | contig 62622 bp, 54 predicted proteins | sample 1572381 | NCBI WGS metagenome assembly OGJX01 (sample SAMEA2582085, study PRJEB24529) | metagenome | biome: Human gut stool | place: China | collected 2011
GGATGTTGCGTCTACGTTGTTGATCTCGGTATCTATATCGGAGATCTCGGTACAAAAAGAATCTATTTCCTCCTTAAACTGTGTCAGCGCAGGATCCTTTCCGCAGGCGGTAAGCGTAAGTGCGGTCAGCAGTCCGGCCGTAAGGGCAAGTATTTTTTTCTTCAAAATTATATCCTCCAAATCATTTGATCCATCTAAAAATTTATCATATTCTGCAGTTTTACGCAACCTTATAATGTTAAAACGTCCCCTTTACGAATAAAAGGACATTGTGGTATGATTAAAAGAATCAAGATACAGGAAAAGAGAACTATGACAAGAGAAGAATTTATTACGTTAAGTAAAGACCATATTTTATATCTGGACGGCGCTACAGGATCCAATCTGGTGAAGGCAGGAATGCCTTCCGGCGTCTGCCCGGAGCAGTGGATCCTGGAGCATCAGGATGTCATGCTGCAATTACAGAAGGATTACGTGCAGGCGGGAACCAATATCCTGTATGCCCCTACCTTTACCGCCAATCGCGTCAAACTGGCAGAATATCATCTGGAAAAAAATATGACTTCCATGATTCGTGATCTGGTGGCTATTTCGAAGAAAGCGGCAGAGAGTACTCCGGGACATCCGGTTTATGTGGCCGGTGATCTCACAATGACTGGTGAACAGTTAAAGCCCATGGGAAAAATGGAGCTGGAAACACTGATCGATATTTATAAAGAGCAGATTCTTTGTCTGGTGGATGCCGGGGCGGATCTTCTGGTGGTGGAGACCATGATGAGCCTGGCGGAGACCAGAGCGGCACTGATCGCGGCGAAAGAAGTCTGTGATTTGCCGGTAATCGCTACACTGACCTTTGAAGCGGATGGAAGAACTTTGTTCGGTACGGATGCGAAAACGGCGGCCATTGTGTTGGAAAGCCTGGGGGCCAGTGCTATCGGAGCCAACTGTTCCACAGGTCCGGCTCAGATGGAGAGCATTATTTCGGAGATGGTATCCCATACCAGAATTCCTGTAATTGCAAAACCCAATGCCGGACTTCCTTTTCTGGATGAAAACGGAACTACCTGCTACAACATGGAAGCAGAAGAGTTTGCAGAAGAGATGGAAGTACTGGTCAATGCCGGAGCTACGATTCTTGGCGGCTGTTGTGGTACCACTCCGGAATTCATAAGACAGATCCATGAACGATTTGGTACAGATGCGAAGGTTGCAGCATCCCGAAGACCGGATGGAATTCGGTATCTGACCTCCGAACGTATTACCCACAGCTTTGGGCTGGATGACGGCTTTTTCGTTGTGGGAGAACGTATCAATCCTACCGGCAAGAAAGCACTTCAGGCACAGCTTCGTGAGGGCAGCTTTGAAAAGGTGATACAGTTTGCCGAAGAACAGGAAGCCTGCGGTGCCAAGGTACTGGATATCAATATGGGCATGAGCGGTATCGACGAGAAAGCCAGCATGCTTCGGGCTCTGGAGGAAGTCAGCGGTGTCACGAACCTGCCTCTTTCCCTGGATTCCAGCTACGTGGAAGTCTTAGAAGCTGCACTGCGTAATTATCCCGGACGTGCTCTGGTCAATTCTGTATCTCTGGAGACGGAAAAATTTGAAAAACTACTTCCCATTGTAGCCAAATACGGTGCTATGTTTATCCTGCTCCCTTTGTCGGATGCGGGACTGCCCAAGGATATAGAAGAGAAGAAAGAGATTATTCACAAGATTTATGACCGGGCACTTTCTCTGGGAATGTGCAAAGAAGATATCGTGGTGGACGGTCTGGTGGCAACGGTAGGTGCCAATCCGAAAGCTGCACTGGAAACGTTGGAGACCATCCGCTATTGCAAAGAGAACGGTTTTGCCACGATCTGCGGTCTGTCCAACATTTCCTTCGCCATGCCGGAGAGAAGTTTTGTTAATACCGCATTCCTGACGCTGGCAATTCAGGCGGGACTGACCATGGCTATTGCCAATCCTTCCCAGGAACTTCTGATGAGCTGTGCTTTGGCTGCGGATCTGCTGTTGAACAAAGAAGAAGCCGCTCTTCGCTATATCGAGTATGCCGGTGGCGTCAGGGAGCGCAGAGAAGAGAAAGAAGCGGAACTGGCAAAAAAACTGGCACTGCTGGAAAATCAGGGAACAACCGCCAAGACAGGCACTGCCGGCAATGCCGCCAAAGAAGCGACTGCTGATAACGGTCCGCAGATCAATGAAATGCAGGACAAGCTGAAGACGGCGGTACTGAAGGGCAACCGTAACGGCATTGTAAAGATCACGAAGGAAGCATTGGAAAGCGGAGAAAAACCTGCGGAGCTATTGAATCAGGTACTGCTTCCTGCCATTAATCAGGTAGGTGAATTCTTTGATCAGGGCAAGTATTTTCTGCCGCAGCTGATTGCCAGTGCGGAAGCCATGAAGAATTCCATTGAAGTGCTGGAACCGCTGCTGCAGACCGGAGGCACCGGAGAAGAAATGCCGGTGGTGGTCATTGCCACGGTGGAAGGAGATATCCATGATATCGGCAAGAATCTGGTGGCACTGATGTTAAAAAACCACGGATTCCATGTGATCGATCTGGGCAAGGATGTGCCGCAGGCGAAAATTCTGGAGTCGGCGAAAGAACATCATGCGGAATTTATTGCCCTGTCAGCACTGATGACCACCACCATGCAGAGAATGCGGGAGATCGTGGCAGCCGCAAAAGAAGAAGGCATCACCGCCAAGATCATCATCGGCGGCGCTGTCATTACGCAGGAATATGCGGATGAGATCGGTGCCGACGGCTATTCCAAGGATGCGGCGGATGCCGTGAAACTGGCCAAAAGCCTGATGTAAAAGAGTCTGAAACAACAGAAATAATGGAGTATAGATAAAGGAGCAAAGCAAAATGATTGGAGCAGATGCGATTATTAAATGTCTGGAAGCAGAGGGGGTAAGTACTGTTTTCGGATATCCCGGTGTTGCCATATGTCCTTTTTTCAACAGCATTCTGGATTCTGACATCAAAACGGTGTTGATCCGTACAGAACAGAATGCGGCCCATGCGGCCAGCGGTGTTGCCCGTATGACCGGAAGACCCGGTGTATGTGCGGTGACCTCCGGCCCCGGTGCCACCAATGTGATCACCGGTATTGCCACGGCATTTGCTGACAGTATCCCCATGATCTGCATTACCGGTCAGGTCAACAGTGAACTGCTGGGCAGTGATGTGTTCCAGGAGGCGGATATTACCGGCGCCGTGGAATCTTTTGTAAAATACAGCTATCTGGTGAAAAATGTAAATGATATTCCCAGAGTGTTCAAGGAAGCATTTTATATTGCCAATACCGGTAGAAAAGGGCCGGTATTGATCGATATTCCCATTGATATCCAGAATGCAACGATCAAAAATTTCCATTATCCGGAAGAAGTGAATCTACGTACCTACAAGCCTACCGTCAAAGGACATGCCGTGCAGATCAAGAAGGTTATCAAAGAGCTGGAGCGGGCGAAACGTCCCATTATCTGTGCCGGAGGAGGAGTCTTGCTCAGTGAGGCCGAGGAGGAGCTGCGCAGCTTTGCGGAAGAACACGGTATTCCCGTGGTGTCCACCATGATGGGTATCGGTGTTATGCCTACCGAACATCCGCTTTATTATGGAATGGTGGGCAATAACGGTAAGACTTATGCCAACCGTGCCATGAACGAATCGGATCTGCTGATCATGGTGGGAGCCAGAGTGGCAGATCGCGCGGTCAGTCAGCCGGATCTCATCACAAGAAACAAAGTGCTGGTGCACATTGACGTGGATCCTGCGGAGATCGGCAAAAATGCGGGTCCTTCCATTCCACTGGTAGGTGATGCAAAACACATCTTCCAGGATTTTCAGAAAGAAGAATTTGACTGTAACTACGAGGAATGGCTCACTACATTGAATGAATATCGTTCTACCATGGAGAAGAAGAGAACCCCCAATCCCGATTATGTGGATCCTGCAGCATTTATCACAAGACTTTCCGAGAAGATGCAGGAGGACGGTATCTATGTGGCGGACGTGGGACAGAATCAGATCTGGTCCTGTGGCTATCACATTGTGAAAAAAGGCAAATTCCTGACCTCCGGCGGTATGGGAACCATGGGTTATTCTATTCCGGCAGCCATGGGAGCCAAGACAGCGGCCATGGATAAGCAGGTTATTGCGGTATGCGGTGACGGTTCTTTTCAGATGTCCATGATGGAACTGGCGACCATAAAACAGCACCATATTCCGGTAAAGATCATTGTGCTGAAGAACAATTATCTGGGTATGGTAAGGGAATACCAGCACTATACCTACAAAGATCATTATTCTGTCGTGGATCTGTCCGGAAGCCCGGATCTGGAGAAATTATCTGCGGCCTATGATATTCCGTATCTGCGATTGAACAACATGGAACACGTGGATGAGATTCTGGACGCTTTTCTGGCGGAAGACAATACCATGCTGTTAGAATGTCTGATCGATCCGATGGATCTGGTAAAATAACGGAAGGGAGCTGTACTTAAAATGAAGAGAATATATTCCGTATTGGTAGAGAACCGTTCCGGTGTTCTGTGCAAGGTAGCCGGTCTGTTCTCCAGAAGATGTTTTAATATTGACAGCCTTGCCGTGGGAGAGACCGATGACCATGCAGTTTCCTGTATGACCATTGTAAGCTCAGGTGATGAGCGTACCCTAGAGCAGATTGAAAAGCAGCTGAATAAGAAACTGGATGTCATCAAAGTGAAGACTTTGTCCCAGGAACAGTGCTATACCCGGGAATTAATGTTATTAAAAGTTAAATATAACAAGAATAATCGTAGGGATATTATAGAAATCTGTGACATTATGAAAACAGAGATCGTAGATATGTCAAAACACTTTATGATGCTGCAGATTTGCGATGCTCCGGAGAAAATCGACACTCTGATCAAGATGCTTCAGACCATCAGTATTGTGGAAGTAGCTCGAACAGGAACCTTGGCATTATCAAAATGCACGGAAAATGATGATTAAAATACATCAATCATAATGTTAAATTCACTAATTGACATTCTGTAGTCATCTTGCTATATTAAGAATACAGTTGCTGCTCCGTCAGGGAGGACGGCTGTAGAAATACGAAAGGTATGGTAGATATTCATGCAGAAAAAAGTATTTCAGCTGTTGGTTGACAACACTTCAGGTGTGTTGAGCCGTATTGCCGGATTGTTTTCCCGTCGCGGTTACAACATCGAAAGTATTACGGCAGGTGTGACCGCCGATCCCCGTTTTACCAGAATCACCATTGTGACATCGGGAGATGACGATATTCTGGAACAGATCGAGAAGCAGGTGGGAAAGCTTGTGGATGTCCGGGATATTAAGGAACTGGACCCGGATGACAGCGTGTACCGCGAACTGGTACTGGTCAAGGTGAAAGTAGATCCCGAAAAGCGTCTGGAGATTCGCCAGGGGGTAGAATTCCTTGCCAACAATTTCCGTGCGAAGATCATTGATGTAGGTGCGGAGAATCTGATCGTTGAATTTACCGGTAATCACAGCAAGGTCAATGCGCTGATCCAGCGTTTTACGGAAGAGTACGAAGTACTGGAGCTTGCCAGAACCGGTATCACAGGTCTGGGAAGAGGTATCGAGAACGTTACCTATATTGAAGATTGAGGACTGACAGGCGTAAGACCTCACACTTTATGTTAGCTCTAGGGAAGATCCCTATCAGTTATAAATTTTATGTCTCATAACGGAGGAGAAGAAAATGGCTAAGATTTTTTATCAGGAAGATTGTAATCTCTCTTTATTAGAGGGTAAGACTATCGCAATTATCGGCTACGGCAGCCAGGGTCATGCACATGCACTGAACCTGAAGGATTCCGGATGTCATGTTATCATCGGTCTGTACGAGGGCTCCAAGTCCTGGGCAAAGGCTGAGGCACAGGGGTTCGAAGTATTCACCGCTGCAGAAGCTGCAAAGCGTGCTGACATCATCATGATCCTGATCAATGATGAGAAGCAGGCTGATCTGTACAAGAACGACATCGAGCCCAACCTGGAAGAGGGCAATATGCTGATGTTCGCTCATGGTTTCAACATTCATTTCGGATGTATCGTACCTCCCAAGAACGTTGATGTTACCATGATCGCTCCCAAGGGACCCGGACATACCGTAAGAAGTGAGTATCAGGCTGGTAAGGGTGTTCCCTGTCTGATCGCTGTAGAGCAGGATGCAACCGGTAAGGCTCAGGATCTGGCACTGGCTTATGCACTGGGTATCGGCGGCGCAAGAGCAGGCGTTCTGGAGACCACTTTCAGAACCGAGACCGAGACCGATCTGTTCGGTGAGCAGGCAGTTCTGTGTGGCGGCGTATGTGCTCTGATGCAGGCTGGTTTCGAGACTCTGGTTGAGGCTGGTTACGATCCCAGAAATGCATACTTCGAGTGTATCCATGAGATGAAGCTGATCGTAGATCTGATCTACCAGAGTGGTTTCGCAGGCATGAGATATTCTATCTCCAACACCGCTGAGTATGGTGACTACATCACCGGCCCCAAGCTGATTACCGAGGAGACCAAGAAGACCATGAAGAAGATCCTGTCCGATATTCAGGATGGTACTTTTGCTAAGGAATTCCTGTTAGATATGTCTCCCGCAGGCAAGCAGGTTCACTTCAAGGCTATGAGAAAGCTTGCTGCTGAGCATCCTTCCGAGAAGGTCGGCGAAGAGATCCGTAAGCTTTACAGCTGGAACAACGAGAGTGATAAGCTGATCAACAACTAATCAACTGTAAAAAATCCAATGCTATGACAAAAGGGCTGTGTAAGAATGTAAAAGTTCTGACACAGCCTTTTTTGGCAAAAAATCAGTTGTTTTCAAAGGAAAACCGCAAAAACAAACTGGAAAATACATATTAATTGCGATAAAATGAATAAGTAAGCCCGGAAAATAGAAACGTGGCATTGAAACATGAAACAGATCTGCGGACAGGAAAAGACATAAATGCGCAGATCACGGAAAGGCATGAAAAGCGGTATGAAAGATTTTGAAGCAAAAACATCCCCCAGGCAGAAAATGGATATCGAAAGCTGGTTTATCGAATGTTACCGGAACAATCAGGGGCATCCTCTGCGGACGTTAGTGCATCTGTACAAGGGAAATTATCATAAATTTGTTCTGGCAGTCATCTGCTTTTTTGCAAAGCATGCCTGCGTCTGGGTACTGCCGATCATTACGGCCAATATCATCAATGATGTGACATCCCACAACCCGTATACTTTTCGGAACATTATTTTTTACAGTATTCTGGAAGCAGGGCTGATCCTGCTGAACATTCCGATGAACTATCTGTATACTTCCTACAAGAGTCTGGCCACCCGCTATGCGGAGACGGGACTGAGGAAAGCATTGATCCGAAAGCTTCAGCAGTTATCCATTTCCTATCATGTGGAGACTCAGTCCGGGCGATTGCAGTCCAAGATCATGCGTGATGTGGAAGCGGTAGAGGGGCTTTCCACACAGTTATTTTTAAGCATTCTGAACATTGCGCTGAATATCGGTGTGGCGCTGGTGGTCACCATCAGCAAGAGCCGGATCGTATTTATCTTTTTCCTTTTGACCACACCGGTAGCAGCCATCACCATGGTCACTTTCCGGAATATCATGAAAAAACGGAACACTGAATTCCGTAAGGAAATGGAAGAGACTTCCGCCAGAGTCATGGAAATGGTGGAACTTGTGCCTGTGACCAGAGCACATGCCCTGGAGGACGAAGAAGTGGCAAAAATGAGCGGCCAGCTTTTTTCTGTGGCGGAAAAAGGCTACAAACTGGATCTGATCCAGGCATTGTTTGGCTCGGTGGGCTGGGCAGTATTCCAGATCTTCCAGGTGATCTGTCTGGCATTTACCGGATATCTGGCCATTGGCGGCAAAATCCAGGCAGGCGATATCACATTGTACCAGAGTTATTTTGCCACGGTAGTCAATCAGGTGTCCTCCATCGTCACCCTGCTGCCTACCATTGCCAAGGGTATTGAATCCGTCAATTCCATCGGTGAAGTATTGTTATCTGAAGATATCGAAGATAATGAGGGCAAGGAAAAACTGGAACAGGTGACCGGTACTTTTGATTTTGAGGACATATGTTTCCATTATAAAAATAACGAACATAATGTATTGAACCATCTGAATCTTCATGTGAAATCGGGAGAGACTATTGCACTGGTGGGAGAATCCGGCGCCGGAAAGTCTACGATCCTGAATCTGGTCATCGGTTTTAATCAGGCGGAAAGCGGAAAAGTCCTGATCGATGGCAAGGATATCAGTAAGATCGATCTACGCACCTACCGAAAGCACCTGGCGGTAGTTCCCCAGACTTCGATCCTGTTCTCCGGAACGATCCGTGACAATATCACTTACGGTTGCGAAAATGTGTCGGAGGAAGAACTGCAGAAAGTGATCAAAGCTGCCAATCTGTCGGATCTGATCGCATCACTGCCTAAGGGTCTGGATACCATGGTGGGAGAGCACGGCGGCAAACTGTCTGGCGGTCAGAGACAGCGTATCTCCATTGCCAGAGCACTGATCCGGGATCCGAAGGTGATCGTACTGGATGAAGCCACCTCGGCTCTGGACAGTATTTCAGAAAAGCTGATCCAACAGGCGCTGAACAATCTGACAGAAGGGCGTACCACCTTTATCGTGGCCCACAGACTGTCCACTATCCGGGATGCCGACAGGATCGCGGTCATTGCAGACGGTCGCTGCGCAGAGTACGGCACTTATGAAGAACTTATGGCTCTGCAGGGAGAATTTTATCAGTTGAAACAGATTCAGAGCTGATGGAAAACAGAAAACAGAAAAGTTGCTTGAAACATATGTTCGGCTATGGTATGATAAACATATCGTAGCCGATTTTTACAGGTTACTATTTGCAGGACAGGAAAGACGAGGACTTAGTATATATGTTTGCATATGTGAATGGCTTTTTGGAAGATGCCACGGTAGATAACGCTGTGATCGATGTCAACGGATTTGGCATCAATGTAAGGATTTCTGCGGATACAGCCTCCAGGCTGCCGGGAATCGGAGAAGAAGTTCGGCTTTACACTTATACCTATGTGAAGGAAGATGCCTTTTTACTATATGGTTTTCTCTCCCGAAGTGATCTGGAAATGTTCAAGCTGTGCATTACAGTCAGCGGAATCGGTCCAAAGGGAGCGCTGGCAATATTATCGGTCATGGATGCAGATGCTCTGCGGTTTGCCATTATGTCCGGGGATGCCAAGGCAATCTCCAGGGCCCCGGGAGTGGGAGCCCGGACGGCGCAGCGCCTGATTCTGGAATTAAAAGATAAGCTCTCCATTGATGATACACTGATCTCCAGAGAGATCGCCGCAGGCGGAGCCCAGGGAATCCTGACTGCCGGCAGCCTGCACATTGACAGTGAGAAGAAAAAGGAAGCCGTGGAAGCACTGGTGGCACTGGGATACGGACAGGCAGAGAGCCTCAAGGCTGTCAATGCCCTTGAGGATGTGGAGACCATGGATTCCGGCGCGATTCTGAAAGCTGCCCTGAAAAAATTGTTTTAAGGAACCGGATAAATTATGCCTAGAAGAATGATAGAGACAAATATCACAGAAGAAGATATCAAACTGGAAGGCTCTCTGCGGCCCCAGACACTGGATGACTATATTGGCCAGTCCAAGATCAAAGAGAACCTGAAGGTGTATATTACCGCAGCAAAGCAGCGCGGAGATGCACTGGACCATGTGTTGTTCTATGGACCTCCCGGACTGGGCAAGACCACGCTGGCAGGAATCATAGCCAACGAAATGGGTGTGCATATGAAGGTGACCAGTGGCCCTGCGATTGAAAAGCCCGGTGAAATGGCGGCGATCCTGAACAATCTGGAGGAGGGAGATCTGTTATTCGTGGATGAAATCCATCGGCTGAACCGTCAGGTGGAAGAGGTACTGTACCCGGCCATGGAGGATTACTGCATCGATATTATGATCGGAAAGGGTTCCAGTGCCAGATCTGTGCGTCTGGAGCTGCCGAAATTCACTCTGGTGGGAGCGACCACCCGTGCCGGACTTCTGACTGCACCTCTGCGGGATCGTTTCGGCATGATCCATCATCTGGAATTTTATACCATAGAGGAATTACAGCAGATCATCATGCATTCCGCCCGGATCCTGGACGTGGAGATCGAACCGGCCGGAGCAAAGGAAATGGCCAGAAGAAGCCGCGGTACACCGAGACTGGCGAACCGGATCTTAAAACGTGTCCGTGACTTTGCACAGGTTAAATACGACGGGATCATTACCGAGGAGGTAGCCAGAACGGCATTGGATCTGATGGATGTCGATAAGATGGGACTGGACCATATCGACCGCAATATTCTGGTCACGATCATTGAGAAATTCGACGGAGGTCCCGTGGGTCTGGATACCCTGGCAGCTGCCATCGGTGAAGATGCCGGTACGATAGAGGATGTCTACGAACCCTATCTGATCAAGAACGGATTTCTGAACAGAACACCCAAAGGCCGTGTAGTCACAGATCTTACCTATCATCATCTGGGACTGAATTGATACGTGCAGCTTACGAAATTTTACTTGCCACCCTATACATTCTGATATATAATAAATCTTGTATTATATTTTTGCGTAAATGGCATATATTGTGTTTTTCAAAAGAGTGTTAAGAGGGGTGTGGAGATGTCACCTAAGACAGATACAGAAGTGATCATAGGCGGAAAAGTATTTACTTTAAGCGGCTATGAAAGTGAAGATTATATGCAGAAAATTGCTTCCTACATCAATGGAAAGATTACCGAATACGGGAAGCTGGACGGCTTTCGCAGACAACCTCTGGATAAGCAGAACATTCTGCTCCAGTTGAATATTGCAGATGATTATTTTAAAGCCAAGAAGCAGATCTCCATTCTGGAGGAAGAACTGCAGGGCAAGGAAAAAGAGCTTTATGATCTGAAGCATGAACTGATTTCAGCACAGATCAAACTGGAAAATGCAGAAAAGCAGGGGAAGGAACTGCAAAAGCAGTTAAATGAAGACGCCAAGAAGATTGTACGTCTGGAGACAGAATTAAAAGACAAATAAATTGATAGCTGTCCGTTTTCGGGCAGCTATTTGCTTATATGAATCGAATGCAATAGAGGAAATCTGAAATCTATGAAAGCAGCAAAAAAAGTAGAATTACTGGCACCTGCCGGAAATGCGGAAGCCTTTTACGGGGCTATCCATGCCGGTGCGGATGCTATATATCTGGGTGGCAGCCGTTTCGGGGCCAGAGCTTATGCGGAAAATTTTTCGGAAGAAGAACTGGTTGCCTGTATCCGGTATGCTCATCTTTTTCAGCGAAAAGTATATCTGACGGTAAACACACTGGTAAAAGAATCGGAATTTTCCGGACTGTATGAATATGTATTGCCCTATTACCGGGCCGGACTGGATGGGGTGATTATCCAGGACATGGGAGTGTTTGCATATCTCAGAGAACATTTTCCAGGGATGGAACTCCATGGAAGCACTCAGATGACCATTACAGGGGAGTATGGGGCAGCTTTTCTGAAGGAACAGGGGGCCTGTCGTGTAGTTCCCGCCAGAGAGCTGAGCCTTGTGGAAATCCGCAGGATCAAGGAAGTCACAGGGCTTGAGATCGAATGCTTTATCCATGGAGCCATGTGTTATTGCTATTCCGGACAGTGCCTGTTCAGCAGTATTCTGGGGGGCAGAAGTGGCAACAGAGGACGTTGTGCCCAGCCTTGTCGCCTGCCCTATACCACTGGAAAACATCCGAAGGAATGTTATCCTTTAAGCCTGAAAGATATGTGTACCATTGAATATATTCCGGAGCTTCTGGAGGCAGGGATCGACTCCTTTAAGATCGAAGGCCGTATGAAGAAGCCGGAATATGCCGCCGGAGTTACGGCAATTTATCGCAAATATATTGACCAGTATTATGCGGATTCCAAAGCTCCTCAGAAGATTTCTGCGGCAGATATGCATACGCTTTCCTGCCTCTATATTCGCAGTGAGAGACAGGATGGTTATTATCACAAGCACAACGGCGGGGAGATGGTGACTCTGGACAGCCCGGCTTACAGCGGTAGTGATGAGACTTTGCTTCAGAATATCCGGAAGGAGCATCTGGAACACAGGCTGACCCTTCCGGTATCCATGCAGGCTGATTTTCTGACCGGGGAGACCGCAAAATTGTATTTGTGGACCGGAGAGAGTGCCGTCACCGTAGAAGGGAATGTGGTAGAAGAAGCTTCCCGACAGCCCATCACACAGGAAAATATAGCAAAACAGCTGGGGAAACTTGGCGACAGTCACTTCCATCTGGAGGACTCCCTCGGAATCCGGGTAAGTGACAATGCTTTCTACCCGTTAAAAGCTATCAACGAGTTACGCCGAAAGGGACTTGCCCTGCTGGAAGAGCAAGTGATCCTTGCAAACGGCTTCCCTTATGAGAGAACTTCCGAAAAAGCTCCGACACTGGCTGACGATGGTGATTTTCGGAAAAACGATAGTATAAAGTCTCAAAAATCCGATGAAAAATGGGCTATCACGATACGGACCCCGGAACAATGGCAGGGCTTTTGCGTTTCATCCTTCTGGAAAGATCCGGTCAGAACCGCTGGACAACTCAGACTCTATCTGGATGCGGATTTCCTGTTACAGGATCCGTCCGCTGCGGAGAAGATTTTGAGAAGCCTTACTGAAAAAGAGATCCAATCTGTGATCGCTCTGCCGAAGATCCTGCGCCTGCGGGATGGGCAGTATCTTGAAAAATTGCGGAAATTGCTGCTGGAAAATCTGGCATATATAAATGGCTTTCAGGCAGCAAACATGGAACATATCGCGTTATTAAAACAATGGAATTTTACCGGAAAAGAAATCTATGGGGATCATAGTCTGTATCTCTGGAACCGGACCAGCCGGGATTTCTGGAGGGCATTCTTAGACGGCTATTGTCTGCCGTTGGAGCTGAATGCCGCAGAGCAGAGGGACATTCTGGATCCTGCGTTTCCTGCGGAAAAAGTAATATACGGCAGGATCCCTATGATGGTCACCGCCAACTGCGTGCAGAAGACCACTGACCGGTGTCAGCCGCAGGAGAATCCGAAGGCATTGGATCTGATCGACCGCTATCATAAAAGATTTCCGGTTCAGCGGAATTGTACCCACTGTTTTAATGTGATCTATAACAGTGTTCCGCTTTCCTTGCACAAGGAATTATGTAAATGGAGCGGCCTGGTGACCGGACGGCTGGATTTTACCACGGAAAATGAGACCGAGACTTTGGAAGTCCTGGAGTATTTTGCCGGTACCCGTAAGGAATTGCCCTATGGGGAATATACCACCGGTCATGAAAAACGTGGAGTAGAATAGACAGAAAGGTTTTGGATCCATGCAGGAATATGTGATTGAATTATCCAAATATTTTATCGCCTTTTTTATGGTGTTATATACGGCAAGCTGTTTTTATACCTTTCGGTATCCGGTGGGAGAGAAGCATCGTGGAGTATTTATTTTACAGGGTCTTTTGATATTTCTGGTGCAGGTCCTCTGTTTTCTGAACCTGTCCCTTGTCAGCGGAGATTTTCAGTATTTGTTTTTCTTTGCATTTATACTAATCTTTCTGTTTGCTACGATCACGATGGTATCGCTGATCTACGAGAATATTAACAGGCTTTTGCTGAATAATATGTGTATGCTTCTGGGAATCGGTCTTTGCATCGTATCGAGATTATCTTTTGACAAGGCCATCCGGCAATATGTGATCGTACTGGTATCTCTGATCTTTTCCCTGCTGGTTCCGTATCTGCTGGGAAAGATCCACTTTTTTAAGAAGATCACCTGGCTGTATGCCACGTTGGGAATTGCGCTGCTCAGTACGGTGCTGATCCTGGGAGAGGTGACCCATGGTTCCAAGATTTCATTTTCCCTGGGAGGAATCACGTTCCAGCCTTCGGAATTCGTCAAGATCCTGTTCCTGTTCTTTCTGGCGGGAGCGTTGTGGGAAAATGTCTCCTTCCAGAGAGTCGTTCTGACGGCGATCATTGCGGGAGCCCATGTGGTGATCCTGGTAGTATCCAAGGATCTGGGAAGTGCTTTGATCTTTTTCGTGGGCTTTGTTTTTGTGGTTTTTGCTGCCACAAGAAATTATCTGTATCTTCTGGCAGGACTTGTCGGCGGAGGTGCGGCTTCTTATCTGGCTTATCAGCTGTTTGATCATGTACGGGTCAGAGTACTGGCCTGGCAGGATCCCTGGAAATATATTGACAATAAAGGCTATCAGATCACCCAGTCATTATTTGCCATCGGCAGTGGAAGCTGGTTCGGCATGGGACTGTTAAAAGGTAATCCCACAGCGATTCCTTATGTGGAAGCGGACTTTATCTTTTCTTCCATCTGCGAGGAACTGGGCGTGATCTTCGGAATATGTCTGATCCTGATCTGTGTCAGCAGTTTTCTGGAAATGATGCGGGTGGCAGTATGCATTCATGACAGATTCTATCAGCTGATCGTATACGGCATCGGTATTATGTATATTTTCCAGATATTCCTGACCATTGGCGGCGGTACCAAGTTCATTCCACTGACCGGAGTGACACTTCCTTTCATCAGCTATGGAGGAAGTTCCGTCATGACGACCATGATCATGTTTTTCATTATACAGGGAATCTATATTCGCCTGCAGAAGGAAGGAGAGCGCAGAGGTGGCAGAAAATAAGGCGCAGAATACGCAGAAAAATACACAGAAAAAAGATGCCGACAGCAAAAAGGACGCCCGGAACAGAAAACGTATGGGCAACCAGCGGGAAATCTGGCTTTCTGCCGGAAGCATCGGTGTCCTGTTCTTGTGCCTGTTGGTCTATCTGTGTCATTTTGTGGCAACCAGCGAACAGGATATGATCAACAACAGTTATAATTCCCGTCAGCAGATTCTGCTGTCCCGCAATTACCGCGGATCCATTTATTCCAGGGATGGGGATGTTCTGGCAGAGACGATACTGGATGCGGATGAAGAGGAGACTCGAAACTATCCGTATAAGAATCTGTTTTCTCATATCGTAGGTTATTCCACTCAGGGACGCATGGGAGTGGAGGCTCTGGCCAATTACTATCTGATCAACACCAATACCTCCCTGAGCAATAAAGTGAAAAACGATACTGCCGGGAAAAAGAATCCCGGAGATAATGTATATACCACACTGGATGTCCAGATCCAGCAGGTGGCCAACGACCAGCTGGATATTTACCGTGGTGCCATCATTGTAACGGAAGTGTCTACCGGCAAGATTCTTGCAATGGTGTCGCATCCCGATTTTGATCCGAATACCATTCCGGAGATCTGGGATGATCTGATCGACAATGATTCCAGTACAGTACTGTTGAACCGCGCCACCCAGGGACTTTATCCGCCCGGATCCACCTTCAAGATCGTAACGGCATTGGAATATATCCGGGAGAATCCCACCACGTATCAGAATTATTCTTATAACTGTAATGGTTCTTTCCGGGTGGGAGACAGCAAAATCAGTTGTTATCACGGTTCCAGTCACGGACAGGTCAGCTTTCAGAAGTCCTTTGCAAAATCCTGTAACTCGTCCTTTGCCAATATTGGAATGAGCCTGGACAGAGAGGCTTTTCAGGAGACTCTGAATGACCTTTTGTTCAATAAAGATCTGCCACTTACGCTGAATTATGCCAAAAGCTCGGCTATCGTCTCCGAAAGTACACCTTCCGCGGAAATGATGCAGACCTCCATCGGTCAGGGTAAGACCCAGATCACACCGATGCATCTGAATATGATCACCTGTGCCATTGCCAACGATGGTGTTCTGATGAAACCCTATGTCATTGATCATGTGGAAAATGATGAAGGTACTGTGGTAAAAAGCTTTAAGGCATCGGAATACGGCCGTCTGATGACAGAGGACGAATCTGCGATTCTGAAACAGTTGATGACCGATGTTGTGGAAGAGGGAACTGCTTCCAAGTTAAGAGGTTTAAACTATACGGCTGCCGGTAAGACAGGTTCTGCGGAATACAATAATATCAAGGGTGACAGCCATGCCTGGTTTACCGGTTTTGCTCCCGCAGAAGACCCGGAAGTCTGTGTCACCATTATCGTAGAGGGTGCAGGAAGTGGCGGTGATTACGCAGTTCCCATTGCAAGACGTCTGTTTGATGCTTACTTCAACCAGAAAGAGTGATCGGAGGAGTCAAAAGAATCATGATAGAGGCTACCAGTTGCGGTGGCGTTGTGATCTTCCGTGGGAAGATCCTGCTGCTGTATAAGAACATTAAGAATAAATATGAAGGCTGGGTATTGCCGAAGGGTACCGTCGAAGCCGGGGAGACCCATGAGGAGACCGCACTCAGGGAAGTGCTGGAGGAAAGCGGTTCCAAGGCATACATTGTAGATTATATCGGCAGAAGCGAGTATTCTTTTACCGTACCGGAAGATGTGGTGGAGAAGGAAGTCCACTGGTATCTGATGGGAACGGACAGCTATTACAGCAAGCCCCAGAGAGAAGAGTATTTTGTGGATTCCGGCTTTTACAAATATCATGAAGCATACCATCTTCTGAAATTTGCCAATGAAAAGCAGATTCTGGAAAAAGCCTATGCGGATTATCAGGAAAGAAAAAGGAATAATCAATGGAAAAATTGATTATTCCTGCTTTTCTGAAATATTTTTAAACATTCTTGACGATTTCCAGATCCGGTCTCTGCAAGAGATCAACAAATTCGTTTTTATCATTTTTTAAAATGGGACGGGAGTATTTGTTGGGATGAATGATCAGTACTTCCCAGATGCTTCCGTCATTCAGTTCCACGCTGGTTCCGATCTGGGCATCTGCAATACGTTTCATGATCGGCATCAATAATTCCACGTCATATTTATCCAGACTCTTTTCGAAATTCCCAAGAATCTGTAACGGTGTCAACGCATTACGGTAGGTTCTGGGAGACGCCATGGCAATATAGGCATCAATAATGGCAATATACCTTGCGAAGACATCAATTCTCTGTCCGGACATATGGTAAGGATAGCCGCTGCCATCGAGTCGTTCGTGATGCATGATCACAGCATTTTTCACATGCTCATTCAGATCCTGATTACGTACGGTGGTATAACCGACTACAGGATGAGTCTTGATAACTTTGAATTCTTCATCCGTCAGTTTGCCGGGCTTCCATAACAGTTCATAGGGCAGCTGCAGCTTGCCGATATCATAATAGAAACCGCAGAGAATCAGGGTATTTTTCTCTTCTTCGCTCATTCCCAGCCAGTCAGCGAAGGTCCCCGCCAGAAGAGCGGCATTCAGTCCCTGGGTATAGGTGAGTTCATCCTCACTGGGCATCAGATTGTACAGATAGTCTAACAGTACCGGGCCGGAAGTAATATAATAATACAATTCGTTGTAAATTGTCAGCAGAATAATATCCGCCGGTTTTCTTCCCATGATCAGCAGTTGTTTCATGGCTAATTTATATTGTCCCAAAAACAACGGATAAGCACGTTCGAATGCTTTGAAATTAGTATCAAAACGAATCTTGGCATAATGTGTAGTGGCGAAATCAACATCTTCCATTATGGTGACACATACCAGATTGTACCGTTTCAATTTCTCAATGATCTGCGGAGTGATGGTGGTTCCTGCAGGGTAGATCACACGATCCTGATCCAGAATGTCCTCCCCCAGGACCATATCCGGCTGTAACTCCATTTTAGTAATAACCTTCAAGGCTGTATCCTCCTCATTTGTACTAATTCAAGTATAAAATATCATGCTAAAAAGTCAAGTAACAAAAATTGTAATATAAAGGAAACTATGCTATACTAGGAGAAAAAGATTTAAGGAACTTGTGTATGGCAGGAAAGCTGAAGTTTGCGCAAAATCTCTATCTTGGAGAGGGCATCGCGCCGGAAAAACTGGATAAACTAAAAAAGAGGCTGAATAAAAAGCCTCTTCTGGCCAATGTATATCTGATCACTCCGGCCAGAAATCCGGCGGATCAGCTGGATATTTTTGATGCCAGACAGTTGGTACAGCCTCATTATAAGGACGAAGAATTTCTCGTTCTCGGTATGGCTTCCGGCTACGAGGATGCGCTGCAGCTGATCGAACGGATCACCGGAGAGTGCCTGAAAGCCAGAGGGGACTGTAATCTGCGGGAGTATTTACTATGTTGACGATTCTTTTTAAAATATTGAGTATTCTTGGGATCGTGCTTCTGATCCTGTTGGGAATCGCACTGGTGGTAATTCTCCTGGTTCTGTTCTTTCCGATTTCTTACAAAGCTGCCGGAAAGCGTACGGCAGAGGAATTCTGGATCACCGCGAGAGTAAAATGGCTGTTCGGTCTATTGCGGATGAACTGCGATTATCCTGATCCCGGGAAAATTTGCGTAAAGTTTTTATTCTTTACGCTATATGATTCTTCCGTAGAGAAGCCGGAGAAAACAGACCGGACATCGACGGAAACGACAGGGAACGAGAAAACACCCGCTTCTGCGGAGCAGACAACAGAAGAACATACCCCGGAATCTGTCAGGACGCCTAAGCTGATCGAAGCGGAAGATCCCACGGCATTCTCGGCAACGGCCGCAGATGTTGAGTCTGCTGCGGAAAGGGAGGATTCCGGAATCCCGGAACCGGGAACACCAGAGCCAGCGGGAGAAGCTCCCGGGAAGACTACGGATCGTCTGTACGCATTTTTTACAAGAATCCGGTACACAATCCGAAAGATTTGTGATAAAATCAAAAATATTCTGGAAAACATTGCATTTTACAAGAACCTGTGGAATGACCCGGATACCCAGGGACTTTTGAAACATGCCGGGAAACGTTTCGGACATATCTGGAAGCGGCTGCGCCCGAGAAAGCTTACGGTCAATGCCACGGTCGGCACCGGTTCTCCGGATACTACGGGATATCTGTATGGTATCTACGGAATGGTGCTTCCGAAGCTGGGAAAGGGGATCTGCATTACCCCGGATTTTGAACAGGCGATTCTGGAAGGGGATTTCAAGGCTTCCGGACATTTTACCGCGGCCTGTGTATTATTCCATTCCGTCCGACTACTTTTAGATCGGCGATTACGGGAATTGTTGCATAAAATCAGACAATATCAGAAGACACAGAAAAAATAACAGTGTAAAACAGGAGGTTTGTTATGGCAGACAAAGAGAATCAGTTTCAGGGCGTTGTAGAATCCCTGTTGAAGGGTATGGATACCGTATTATCCACTAAAACCGTAGTCGGTGAGGCTACAAAGATCGGCGATACGATCATCCTGCCGCTTGTGGATGTCACCTTTGGTGTCGGTGCCGGAGCTGGCAATAATTCCGAGAAAAAATCCGCATCCGGAGCCGGAGGCTTAGGCGGTAAGATGACCCCCAGTGCGGTTCTGGTCATCAAAAACGGTTCCACCAAGCTGGTAAATATCAAGAATCAGGATACAGTCACCAAGATTCTGGATATGATTCCCGATATCGTAGATAAATTTACCCAGCCGAAGGAAAAAGAAGAAATGTCCGATGCGGAAGTGGTAGATATCGCATTTCCTGAAGAGGAAGAGAAAACTACAGAAGACAAGTAATATTTAAAATACTCTGCATATAATAAAGTGAGAACAGTCTGGATCCGTTTGATAGATGAAGAAGATCATTGGTCTGATACTCTTTTTTGTGGCTGTCGGCATGCTGCTCATGCTTGTGATCCATAACCGTTTTATCGGCTTGATCATGGTAGCACTTTTATTATTTGCAGGGTATTATCTTTTCTGTGGTTGCGAGTAAGAGGGTGCAGTATGATTGATTGGGAAGAGGTCATTAAGGCAGAGAGTACCGAAGAACTGAAAGAAATAAAACTGTGGCTTTTCCAGGAAAATATGCGTCTGAAACAGGAACGCTCAGAGCTGGAGCAGGAGCGTACGGAACTGGAACAGGCCCGGAACAAATTTCTGGATGAGCGGGTGAAACTGCGGGACGAGCTGGATGAATTAAACCGCCGTACAATCATGGAACGGAAACGGCTGAAGGAAGAGAATCTGTTTTTTGAGAAGAAAATGGCCATTTTACAGGAGGGGTTCCGACAGCTGGAAGAAGACCGGAAGAAGTTCGAACAGGAACGGCAGATACTCATAGAGGAAGCCAGAGAACAGCAGGCCACAGGGCAGGCTACCGGAGAAGGCAGTTTTACAGCGGTACAGCTTTTATTCCGGGGAGTCAATAATCCACTGGCTTTACGGAAGAGATACCGGGATCTGATCAAGATCTTTCATCCGGACAACCTGTTCGGTGACGGTGAACTGGCCGGACAGATCAACAAGGAATATCTGAAACGGAAACAGGAAGAGCGGTTCTGGTAACTGCATGGAAAATTACAAGCAAAAAATTAAGCCAGAAATGATGAATTTCATTTCTGGCTTTTTAAAATCCAATATTATCGCAGAAGATTAAGCTCTTTCAACTTTACCAGATTTTAAGCAGCTGGTGCAGACATGCATTCTTCTAGCTCCGCCGTTAACCTTGCACTTAACGCTCTTAACATTAGAGTTCCAAATTGCGTTGCTTCTTCTATGAGAATGGCTTACATTGTTACCGAAATGAACGCCCTTACCGCAAATATCACATTTAGCCATCTTGACACCTCCTCGATCTAACGCGCATCGTACGCTTACTTTTAAACAAATTTTTTCAATAAAATACGTGTGAAATGCTCACAACATTGATATATTAACAGAAAACCAAAATAAAAGCAAGCAAAAAATATTTATTTTTTTTATTTTCTTGTTTCTTTTTCAAAGGAAAGCTGTTAAAATACATTTATATATGTCTGAACTGTAGATTTTCACGCAGACATATCGGAAGAAACAAGTGATCCGAATATGAAGGAGGTTCTATATGAAAGGTTCTTCTATGAATACCCATATGGGAAATATTGTCATTGATAATGAAGTCATTGCACAGTATGCCGGCAGCGTGGCGGTAGAGTGCTTTGGTATCGTAGGTATGGCCGGAGTCAGCATGAAGGATGGTCTGGTAAAGCTGCTTAAGATGGACAGCATCACCAGAGGCATCAATGTGTCCCTGGACAACAATAAACTGGTTCTGGACTTCCACGTGATCGTAGCTTACGGCGTCAGCATTCTGGCTGTCACCGACAATCTGATCAGCAACGTAAAATACAAAGTGGAAGAGTTTACCGGTATTGAGATCAAAAAGATCAACATCTTTGTTGAAGGTGTAAGAGTGATTGATTAAGGAGGAAGTAATTGTGGCTTTACAACAAATCGACGCTAAGATGCTTTCCAAGATGTTCTTAGCCGGCGCCAAGAATTTAGAGAATAAAAAGGAATGGATCAACGAACTGAACGTATTCCCCGTTCCTGACGGAGATACCGGAACCAATATGACCATGACGATCATGTCTGCTGCAAGAGAAGTGTCCGCACTGGGCGAGGATGCAGATATGGCTGCCCTGTGCAAGGCTATTTCCAGCGGTTCCCTGCGTGGTGCCAGAGGTAACTCCGGTGTTATCCTGTCCCAGCTGTTCCGTGGCTTTACCAAGAGCATCAAGGAAGAGCAGGTTCTGGATATTCCTGTTCTGACCCGTGCATTTGATAAAGCGGTGGAGACCGCATACAAGGCTGTTATGAAGCCGAAGGAAGGTACGATCCTTACGGTAGCAAGAGGTGCTTCCGATAAGGCAAAGGAGCTGTGTGAAGATGGTGCAGAGGATCTGGAGCAGTTTTTAGGATCTGTGATCGAACATGCCCGTTACGTACTGAGCCAGACGCCAGAGATGCTGCCCGTATTAAAGCAGGCTGGCGTAGTGGATTCCGGCGGACAGGGTCTGGTAGAAGTTTTAAGTGGTGCGTATGACGCATTCTTAGGTAAGGAGATCGATCTGACCGTAGCTCCCGCAGCTACTGCGAAGGCAGAGGATACCAAGAGTTCTCTGGAAGTACAGGCAGAGGCAGAGATCAAGTTCGGTTATTGCACCGAATTCATCATTCTGTTAAATAAGCCTTTCAACGTAAAAGCAGAGATGGATTTCAAGGCATTTTTAGAGTCCATTGGTGATTCTATCGTATGTGTTGCGGATGACGATGTGGTCAAGGTACATGTACATACCAATGATCCCGGTCTGGCTATCCAGAAGGCATTGAAGTATGGTGCATTATCCAACATGAAGATCGACAATATGCGCTTAGAGCATCAGGAGAAGCTGTTCAAGCTCTCCGAAAAAGAAGCAGCGCAGAAGAAAGCGGAAGAAGAGAAGGCTGCACAGCCTCCCAAGGAAGTAGGATTTCTGGCAGTCTCTGTAGGTGACGGCCTGAGTGAACTGTTCAAGAGCCTCGGTGTGGATTATATCATCGAGGGCGGACAGACCATGAACCCCAGTACCGCAGATATTCTGGATGCAGTAGACAAGGTGAATGCGAAGACAATCTTCGTGCTTCCGAACAACAAGAACATCATTCTGGCAGCCAATCAGGCAGCGGAACTGATGACTGACAAGGAGCTTTTAGTCATTCCCACCAAGACCATTCCTCAGGGTATCACTGCTGTGATCAACTTTGTTCCTGAGCTGTCTGTGGAAGAGAATGAAGAGACCATGCTTCGTGAGATCAAGAATGTCAAGACCGGCCAGGTTACCTATGCGGTACGTGATACCGTGATCGATGACAAGGAGATCAAGAAGGATGACTTCATGGGTATCGGTGATCAGGGTATTGTAGCCGTTGGCACCGATATGGTAAAGGTGACCCGTGATATGATCGCCGAGCTGGTAGATGAGGATTCCGAACTGATCAGCGTATACTATGGCTGTGATGTAGCAGAAGATGCTGCTGAAGCACTGCGTGCAGATCTGGAAGAGGCTTATCCTGCATGCGATATTGAACTGCAGTATGGCGGACAACCTATTTATTACTATACTGTTTCTGTAGAGTAAATGGAAATTTAGCGAAATATCCCCGTAGCCCTTGGCAGGGTATAAGAAACGCGGCACGCTCGCGCTCTGTCGCAGAGCGTAGCGGTACATAAGCGGTCATAATACGACCGCTAAGTACCGACGTCTGCTTACGGCACTGCTTATTCTTATACCCAGCCGGGGCTACTGGTTTTTGAAAGCTTTCCAAAACGTAGAACTCCCGGCGTATGCGGTGCCATGTCGAAGATGTTTGTCGGAGGATGTTGATATTTTCTAGAAAAGTGCTGAAAGGCAGGGGGAAAGCGGACACGATGTCCGCGTCAGCCGATTGTCGACATGGATGTCGACTGTAGGCGGCCCCGTCATGACGAGAACCACTCATCACTTTTCGTAGAAAATTCACATCTGGAGACCTTACATCGAGACATGTGTATCGCATGCTCCGGGAGTTCGTGGATTTTGCAAATGTATTTAACTAACTTTCAATTTAGTATAGAAAAGAGGAACCGGTATGAGGGATGCAATACCTGTGAACAGAATAAAAGGCGTGGGAGAGAAGACGGCGGCTCTGTTCGGCAAGATCAATGTCTATACCGTAGACGATCTGATCCGCCATTATCCCAGGAATTATGAGACTTACGATGCTCCGGTATCCATCCGGGAGGTGTCTGCCGGCAGTGTGCAGGCCATCTATGGGCGGATCACGGCCATTCCCAATGTGAAGAAGGTCCGGAATCTGTCGATCCTGAACGCTGTGCTGACGGATGACAACGGAGATTCCATTCAGCTAACTTTTTTCAATATGCCATTTTTAAAAAAGGTGTTAAAACCCGGCGGATTCTATCTGTTCCGTGGTCTGGTACAGCAGAGGGGCACTCATAAGATCATGGAGCAGCCCAGAATGTTTACCTGGGAGGAATATCAGAAAAAATCAGGTCGGCTTCTGCCCAGATATGCCCTGACCAAAGGACTGACCAACCAGACGGTGCAGAAGTCCGTAGCCCAGGCACTGGAATATTATCCCCCGGAAAAAGAATATCTGCCGCAGTCCGTATTGCAAAAAATACCCATGCTTTCCCACAGGGAAGCTGTCAATTCACTGCACTTCCCGGAAAACCGGGAGGAACTGCTGGCAGCAAGGAACCGTATCGTATTCGAAGAATTCTTTTCTTTTTTACTGGTTCTTCGGGAAAATAAAGATCTGGCGGCGAAGACGGAGAATCATTTTCCCATGTATGAGACCGCGGATACCGTAAGATTTCTGGAGCAACTGCCGTTTCCTCTGACAAAAGCCCAGAAAAAGGTCTGGGGGGAGCTCAGGGAGGATATGGGAAGTCCTTATGCCATGAACCGCCTGATTCAGGGAGATGTAGGCTCCGGTAAGACGATCCTGGCAGTGCTGGCACTTCTCATGTGTGCGGCTAATGGTTATCAGGGAGCAATGATGGCCCCTACGGAGGTATTGGCTGTACAGCATTTTGAGACCATTTCGGGCTATGTAGAAAAATATGGCATTGCTTTTCGTCCGGTGCTTCTGACAGGCTCTATGACGGCGAAGGAGAAGCGGGAGGCTTATGCGAAAATTGCTTCCGGAGAAGCTAATCTGATCATTGGAACCCATGCCCTGATCCAGGAAAAGGTGGAATATTCTTCCCTGGCGCTGGTGGTAACGGACGAGCAGCACCGTTTCGGAGTAAGACAGCGGGAGACACTGGCCGCCAAAGGAAAAGAACCCCATGTACTGGTCATGAGTGCCACCCCCATTCCCCGGACGCTGGCCATCATTTTATACGGCGATCTGAAAGTTTCTGTCGTGGATGAGCTTCCTGCAAATCGTCTGCCGATCAAGAACTGCGTCGTAGGAACTTCCTATCGTCCCAAGGCCTATGAATTCATTGCCAGAGAGGTGGCTGCCGGCAGACAGGCTTATGTCATCTGTCCCATGGTAGAGGAAGGGGAAGCGGAAGACCTGGAGAATGTAGTAGATTATACGGAGAAACTCCGGGCAGCTCTGCCACCTTCCGTTCAAGTAGCTTACCTCCATGGAAAAATGCGCCCAGCAGACAAAAACCGTATCATGGAAGAATTTGCTGATAAGAAGATCGATGTCTTAGTCTCTACCACAGTCATTGAAGTCGGCATCAATGTTCCCAATGCCACGGTAATGATGGTGGAGAACGCAGAGCGCTTCGGTCTGGCACAGCTGCACCAGCTGCGGGGACGTGTAGGACGTGGAGAATTCCAGAGCTATTGTATTTTCATCAGTACTTCCGAGGCCAAAGAGACCATGGAACGTCTGCAGATCCTGAACCATTCCAACGACGGTTTCCATATCGCCTCCGAGGATCTGAAACTGAGAGGCCCCGGTGATATCTTCGGAATCCGGCAGAGCGGTGAATTTTCTTTTGTACTGGGAGATATCTATACGGATGCATCACTGTTAAAGGAGGCTTCTGAAGCCGTAGATACGCTGTTATGCTCAGATCCGGAACTGAGCAGCGAAGACACGCTGCCGTTGCGGCAATATTTTGAGGAACATCGCTCGGCAAATATGGTTGACTTTCGGACCATCTGACAGTAAAATTACTTTTAGGTTCAAAGTTTCAAACTGCGAATCGGGTAATTTCTGCAAAATAATGCAAAGGGAAGGTTTAGATACCAAATGGCAAAAATAGCAATTGTAACAGACAGTAACAGCGGTATTACGCAGGCGGAGGGGAAAAAAATTGGAATTTATGTACTTCCCATGCCTTTTATGATTGATGAAGTCACTTATTATGAAGATATTGACCTGACACAGGAGCAGTTCTATGAAAAGCTGAAATCCGGTGCCAATATTGCCACCAGCCAGCCGTCTCCTGACAGTGTCACCAGTCTGTGGGACAAGCTTTTGCAGGAATATGACGAGATTGTACACATTCCCATGAGCAGCGGTCTGTCCGGTTCCTGTCAGAGTGCCATGGCCTTTGCGGCAGATTATGATGGCAGAGTTCAGGTCGTGAACAACCAGAGAATCTCCGTAACCCAGCGTCAGTCTGCACTGGATGCCCTGCAGCTTGCGGCAGCCGGTAAAGACGCGGCCCAGATCAAAGAATTCCTGGAAAATGATAAATTCAACAGCAGTATCTATATTATGCTGGACACCTTGTATTATCTGAAAAAAGGCGGACGGATCACTCCGGCGGCCGCAGCCATCGGTACCATGCTTCGCCTGAAACCGGTGCTGACCATTCAGGGTGAAAAGCTGGATGCCTTTGCAAAGGCAAGAACCACCTCACAGGGCAAAACCATGATGATCAATGCTATTAAAAAGGACATCAACGAGCGTTTTTGCGGCATGACGGAGGACAAGCATATCTGGCTGCAGATTGCCTATACCCACGACCGAGCTGCAGCAGAACAGTTTCGCACCGAGGTAGAGGCGGAATTCCCCGGCTATGATATTCATATCGATCCTCTGTCCTTAAGCGTTGCCTGCCACATCGGACCCGGTGCCCTGGCACTGGCTTGCTGTAAGAAGATCACGGTGTAATTTAAGAATTTCCTAACAGATAATTTTGACCACCAGTTCAGAATCAGGGAACTGGTGGTTTTTTATTTCTGGCAGGGTGCTATGCTATCCCTTGTATTTTTTTCTTTTCCAAACACAAAATCTATGCTATACTAAAGACAATCATGTGTTGATAAGGAGTTCCATTTCATGGCAAAAGACAATAATTATGATGCCTCAAGTATTACCGTCCTGGAAGGCTTAGAAGCGGTAAGAAAGAGACCCGGAATGTATATCGGCAGTGTCTCCACCAAGGGCCTGAATCACTTAATCTATGAGATTGTAGATAACTCTGTGGACGAGCATCTGGCAGGATACTGTGATACGATAAAAGTAACTCTGGAGGCGGACGGTTCCGCCACGGTAGAAGACAACGGACGTGGTATTCCCGTGGGAATGCACGAAAAAGGAATCAGCGCGGAGCGCCTGGTATTCACGACTCTTCATGCCGGCGGTAAATTCGATAATTCCGCCTACAAGACCAGCGGTGGTCTGCACGGCGTAGGTTCCTCTGTGGTAAATGCCCTTTCCACAAAGTTGACTGTAAGAGTCAAGAGTGGTGGCTGCATCTATGAGGACCGTTATGAAAGAGGTATCCCCGTGATGGATCTGGTGGACGGTCTGCTTCCCGTAGTGGGCAAGACCAGAGAGACCGGTACGACTATCAACTTTCTGCCGGATGACACCATCTTTGACAAGACCCGTTTCAAGGAAGATGAAGTAAAGAGTCGTCTGCATGAGACCGCTTATCTGAATCCGAAGCTTACGATCATTTTTGAAGATAAGAGAAAAGAAGAACCGGAGAAGGTTACCTACCATGAACCGGAAGGCATCATTGGCTTCATAAAAGACATGAACCGTTCCAAAGAGACCGTCCATGATGTCATTTTCTTTTCCGGTGAGAGCGAAGGCATCTCCGTGGAAGTGGCCTTCCAGTATGTGAATGAATTCCACGAGAATGTACTGGGCTTCTGTAATAACATTTATAACTCCGAGGGCGGTACCCACCTTACTGGTTTCAAGACCCAGTTCACAAATGTTATTAATACTTACGCCAGAGAATTAAATATTCTGAAGGAAAAGGATGCAAACTTTACCGGTGCCGATGTCCGGAACGGAATGACCGCCGTGGTATCCATCAAGCATCCGGATCCCCGTTTTGAAGGACAGACCAAGACAAAGTTAGATAATCAGGATGCTGCCAAGGCTGTGGCTAAGGTGACAGGTGAAGAGATCGTAAGATTTTTTGACCGCAATCTGGAGACTTTAAAGAGCATCATCGGCTGTGCGGAAAAGGCGGCCAAGATCCGTAAAACCGAAGAAAAAGCGAAGACCAATATGCTGACCAAGCAGAAATTCTCCTTTGATTCCAATGGAAAACTGGCGAACTGCGAGTCCAGAGATCCTTCCAAATGTGAGATTTTCATCGTAGAGGGTGACTCTGCGGGCGGCAGTGCCAAGACTGCCAGAAACCGTATGTATCAGGCCATCCTTCCGATCCGCGGTAAAATCCTGAACGTAGAGAAAGCCAGCATTGACAAAGTACTGGCCAACGCCGAAATCAAGACCATGATCAACGCTTTCGGCTGCGGATTTTCCGAGGGCTACGGCAACGATTTCGATATTAGTAAGCTGCGCTATGACAAGATCATTATCATGGCGGATGCCGATGTGGATGGCGCACATATTTCCACGTTGCTGCTGACCTTATTCTATCGTTTCATGCCGGATCTGATCTTCGAAGGCCACGTATACATAGCAATGCCTCCCTTATATAAGGCCATGCCCTCCAAGGGAGAAGAAAAATATCTGTATGATGATAAGGCACTGGAAAAATACCGCAAGACCCACAAGGGTCCCTTTACCTTACAGCGATACAAAGGTCTGGGTGAGATGGATGCCGAACAGCTGTGGGAGACCACACTGGATCCGGAACGCAGATTGTTGAAATTAGTAGAGATCGAGGATGCCCGCATGGCTTCCGAGATGACCGAGCTTCTCATGGGTACGGATGTGCCGCCCAGAAAAGCCTTTATTTACGATCACGCTACGGATGCGGCGCTTGATATTTAATATCAGATATCAGAAGAACGGAGATTAGAAATGGACGACAGCAGAATCATAAAAACAGAATACTCCGAGGAGATGCAGAAATCGTTCATCGACTATGCCATGAGCGTTATCATTGCCAGAGCCCTGCCGGATGTCAGAGACGGCCTGAAGCCGGTACAGCGCAGAACTCTCTACGATATGCACGAACTGGGGATCCGTTACGACCGCCCCTACCGTAAAAGTGCCCGTATCGTAGGTGATACCATGGGTAAATATCACCCCCACGGCGACAGTTCCATCTATGAGGCACTGGTAGTCATGAGCCAGGATTTCAAAAAGGGCATGCCCCTGATCGACGGCCATGGTAACTTCGGCAACATTGAAGGAGATGGTGCCGCAGCCATGCGTTATACCGAGGCAAGACTTCAGAAGGTGACGCAGGAAGCTTTTTTGGCAGATCTGGACAAGGATGTTGTAGACTTTGTTCCGAACTTCGATGAGACGGAAAAAGAGCCGTCCGTACTGCCGGTAAAGATTCCGAACCTGTTGGTTAATGGTTCCGAAGGTATCGCCGTAGGCATGGCCACCAGCATTCCCCCTCATAATCTCGGGGAAGTCATTGACGCCGTAAAGGCTTATATGCTCAATAACGAGATCACAACAAAGGAACTGATGCGTTACCTGAAGGGGCCGGATTTTCCCACCGGCGGCATCGTTATCAATAAGGATGAACTGGAAGACATCTATGAGACCGGAACCGGCAAGATCAAGCTGCGGGGTAAAGTGGAATTCCAGAAGGGAAAAGCTGGAAAGACCAATGTAGTGATCACCGAGATCCCCTATACCATGATCGGTGCCAATATTGCGAAGTTTTTATCCGACGTGGCCGCTCTTTCCGAGACGAAGAAGACACAGGATATTGTGGATATTTCCAACCAATCTTCCAAGGAAGGCATCCGTATCGTCATCGAACTTCGTAAGGATGCCGATCCCGAGAACTTTGTAAATATGCTCTATAAAAAGACTCGTCTGGAGGATACCTTCGGTGTCAATATGCTGGCTATCGCAAACGGCAGACCAGAGACTATGGGCTTAAAGCAGATCATCAAAGCCAATGTAGACTTCCAGTTTGAAGTGGCTACCAGAAAATATACCAATCTATTGGCCAAGGAGCAGGAGCGCAAGGAGATTCAGGAAGGTCTGATCAAGGCCTGCAATGTGATCGATCTGGTCATTGAAATTTTACGCGGATCCAAGGATCGTGCCATGGCAAAAGCCTGTCTCGTAGAGGGTAAGGTCGATGGCATCAAGTTCAAGTCCAAGGAATCCAGGATCATGGCAGCCCAGCTGATGTTCACCGAGAAACAGGCCAATGCCATCTTAGAGATGCGTCTGTATAAGTTGATCGGTCTGGAACTGGAAGCACTGATCAACGAACACGAAGAGACCATGGCAAACATCTATCGCTATGAGGATATTCTGGACCGCAGAGATTCCATGGCCCAGGTCATCATGAATGAACTGGACGGATTCAAGAAGGAATACAGCCATCCCCGCAAAACTGTCATCGAGAACGGACAGGAAGCGGTCTACAAGGAAAAAGAACTGGAAGAGATGGATGTGGTATTTCTCATGGATCGATTCGGCTATGCCAAGACTGTGGATGTCTCTACTTACGAGCGGAATAAAGAAGCCGCAGATGCAGAAAATAAATACGTCTTCACCTGTAAAAATACCGGAAGGATCTGCCTGTTCACCACCACCGGACAGATGCACACTATCAAGGTGCTGGACCTGCCTTACGGCAAGTTCCGTGACAAAGGCACGCCCATTGACAACGTGAGTAACTTCAGCCAGAAGACCGAAGAAATCGTCTATATCACCAGTCAGAAGGAACTGAATCTGTGTCAGGTGATCTTTGCCACTGCACAGTCCATGTTGAAGGTGGTAGATGGCGGAGAGTTCGATGTAACCAAGCGCACCGTTGCAGCTACGAAGCTGGCGGAGGGCGACAGCGTTGTCAGCGTTACGGCTCTTACGGATCAGCGGAATATCGTATTACAGACAAAGGCCGGTTTTTTTCTACGCTTTGCCGTAGATGAGATTCCCGAGAAGAAAAAAGGAGCCATCGGCGTCCGCGGCATGAAACTGGGCGACGGTGATCAGGTGGAAAATGTATATTATACGAAGAATGCCGTAGAGACCACCATTGAATATAAGGGCAAGGAGCTCATCCTGAATAATCTGAAACTCGGCAAACGTGACAGCAAGGGCACCAAAGTGAGAGTGTAACTTTTTAAACAGAATCATTCATACAACATTTATAGAGAAAACGGAGAGTAATCATATGAGAGTCATTGCGGGAACTGCAAGAAGTCTGCCCCTTAAGACTCCGGAAGGAATGGATACCAGACCCACCACCGACCGGATCAAGGAAACCCTTTTTAATATGCTGCAGACCTATATTCCGGACTGTGTGTTCGTGGATATTTTCAGTGGCAGCGGCGGCATTGGTATTGAGGCATTAAGCCGCGGTGCCAGAAAAGCCTATTTTATTGAAAATGCGCCGAAAGCCCTGGCATGTATCGAGGACAATCTGGCATTTACGAAAATGAAAGACCGTGCTATAGTATTAAAACAGGATGCCTGCGCAGGACTGACGGGCATCTATGAAAAGCACGTGGATGTGATCTTCATGGATCCACCTTACGATCAGGAGCAGGAGCGCAGAGTCTTAGAGCAGCTGCGCTATGCCAAATATGTCTCCGAAGAGACTCTGATCCTGGTAGAAGCCTCTCTGCATACCGATTTCTCCTATGCGGAAGACTTAGGGTTTGAAGTGATCCGTGAGAAAAAATACAAAACCAACAAGCATGTGTTCCTTCGCAAGAAGTAACACTGAAAGGCATGATTTTTATGAAAAGAGCTGTTTACACCGGAAGCTTTGATCCCGTCACCAACGGACATATGGATATCATAAGGCGGGCATCCGAAATATTTGATGTTCTGATCGTCAGCATTTTGAACAATAAAGAAAAGACACCGTTGTTTTCTGTAGAGGAACGTGTTAAGATACTAGAAGAAGCCACAAAAGATCTGCCTAATGTGCAGATTGACAGTTTCAGTGGGCTTTTAGTGGATTATGCCAGGGAAAAAGATCTGCATGTTATCGTAAGAGGCTTACGCGCCATTACGGATTTTGAATATGAACTGCAGATGGCACAGACCAACCGGATGTTGTCCCATGGCAAAATTGATACGGTATTTTTGACCACCAGTCTGGAATATGCCTACCTCAGTTCTTCCGCCATCAAGCAGATTGCAAGTTTTGATGGAGATATCACCCCTTGTGTTCCGGATTTTGTGGCGAAACTGATCTACGACAAATATCGCGAGAAAAAGCTTTCAGAGCATAGTGATGTGTAAATAAGGAGAGTTTCATGAGCAGCAGAATCGAACAGTTAATTGATGAAATAGAAGAATACATCGAGGGTTGCAAGCCGAAGTTCATGTCCAGTACCGAAATCATCGTGAATAAGGATGAGATTGATGAGTTACTGCGGGAACTGCGTATGAAGACCCCGGATGAGATCAAGCGCTACCAGAAGATCATCAGCAACAAGGAAGCCATCCTAAACGATGCCAAAGCCAAGGCAGAAGCATTGATCAACGAGGCTACCGTGCATACCAACGAGCTGATCAACGAGCATGAGATCATGCAGCAGGCTTACGCCCAGGCCAACGAGGTCGTTACCATGGCCAGTAAGCAGGCCCAGGAGATTCTGGACAATGCCACTATTGAGGCCAACAATGTCAAATCCGCTGCCATGCAGTACATGGATGATATGCTGGCACATCTGGAGAATATTATTTCTTCCTCCACACAGCAGGCCAGCGCCAATTACGATGCTCTGATCGGCAATCTGAACCAGTATCGTGACATTATCCAGTCCAACCGCAGTGAGCTGCACCCCGTAGATGAGGATCTTGATGACGTAGATACTGCTGCGGATGCCGAAGACAATCTGGACGTTATGTAAAGCATGTCCAAACAACGAGTACGAAAAACCAGTTTTCTGCTGAAAGCTGGTTTTTTAAAAATAAAGGAATACGATAAATGAAAGTATGGAAAAAGCAAAAAGGGCTGTTAGTCAGGACAATGATCTGTGCGGTCAGTCTTGCGGCAGCCTGTTTTTATGGAAATTCCTTGCCTGCACAGGCGGCTCCCAGAGCGCAGGAGACCGGAGAACGGGTCGTCATTGTCATTGATCCCGGACACGGCGGTGATAACGAGGGAACGCTGGAAGGCCCTGCACAGGAGAAAAAAATGACCATGGTGACCGCGCTGGCCATGTACGAGGAACTGACAAAATACGATAATGTGGATGTCTATCTGACTCATACGGATGATGTGACCATGTCTCTGGCAGACCGGGCACAATTTGCTGCCGACCGGAATGCGGATTTCCTGTTCAGTATTCATTACAACGCTTCCATGGATCATGATCTGTTCGGATCCGAAGTCTGGATCTCTTCCGTACAGCCTTACAACGCTTACGGTTATCAGTTCGGCTGGGAACAGATGCAGCAGATGCAGGACATGGGACTGTTTCTACGGGGAGTCAAGACGAAACTTAAAGATAACGGTGATGACTATTACGGAATTATAAGAGAAAGTACCTCCAGATCCATTCCCTCCGCCATCATCGAGCATTGTCATGTGGATGAGAGCAGAGACACCCCTTACTGCCAGACAGAAGAGGACTGGAAGAAATTCGGCAGGGAGGATGCTTTGTCTGTTGCAAAATATTTCGGATTATCCAGTGCAAGTCTTGGTGTGGACTACAGTGGAGAGGCAGACGCTCTTCCGGAAGTCTCGCTGCAATCCATTCTGCCTGCCACTGTGCGGGACAAGACCGAACCGGATATCTGCCAGCTGACTTTGCAGAATGCAGACTATGAGACCGGAGAAGTCTCTCTGGAGGTGACGGCAGCCGACTATGACTGCCCCATGATGTATTACGATTATAGTACCGATGGAGGCAGGACTTATTCCGAACTGCTTCCCTGGCCGGGACTGGATATTATGGCCGGGACCTATCCCGATACCTTCACATTTTCCGTGACCTTCACAAAGGGGGAACAGCCGGTGGTCACCGTCCGCGGTTACAATCAGGCGGATCTGTTCACAGAGAGTGATCCTGTCACCTTTGCACAGCCTTTTATTGATCAGGAAAAAGCTGCCGAAGAGGCATTACAGGAAAGCCTTGCGGCACAGGAGGCAGCGGAAGCTTCCCGGGCTGCAGAGGAACAGATCACAGAAGCTGGCAGTTCCGTGATCACCATGGCCGATGCCGCCGGAAATACTCCGGTGCCTTCCGAAAAAAGTCCGGAAGTGAATTTCGGTGTTTTTCTGGTGATCTGTGGGATTCTGGTAGTGCTGTTGTTACTGGTCTTTTTGTTATACCAGATCCAACAGGGCAGACACAGAAAACGAAGACGGAAAAATCAAAGCAGAAAAGTATCCGGAGACAACAGAAACCATCCCAGATAATAAGCTGCAGTAAGCACTGTCAGTACCATTTTATGAAGGATGTAGGACTTGAGAGAAAGCCCGGTATTGCGGATACAGCTTCCGGTCTGGGCGATACAGCTTAAGCCGCCAAAGGGCAAAAGCAATAACGTATACAAAGGGAATCTGTCTCCCAGCAGCTTCAGGCCCCCACTGATCTCCAAAAGCGGTGCATACCGGAAACTGTCGGGAAGTAAAAGCCTTGGCAGAAGGTTCAGCAGATTGAAAAAGATCATGTAGCCTCCCAACTGTAAGATGCTTCTTCCGGCAGCGGTAATAGCATCATCCAGGGCATCCGGCAGGGACATGGCAGGAAGGGGAGCCAGACCGGCCGGTTCCAAAAGCTTCGCAGCATTGTCTCTTCCAAAAGAGTGGTCTGTTTTCTCCGAAATCCGATTTTTGTACACGCTATAACGAAGGGAAATGCCATATAGCAAAGGAACGCCGTACATACCAAATACATAAGGGAACAGCAGCTTCCTATGCAGCAGCGGCAGTACAAATCCCAGGAAATAGACTGGTCCCAGATTGTTGCAGAAGGCCAGCAGATATTGTCCTTCCTCCGAAGAAATTTCTTGTCTGTCCCGAAAATCCGAGGCAGTGCGGGCACCCATGGGAAAACCGCACAAAAAGCCCATCAGGATCACATAGATTCCCGGTGCTGACAGGCGATAGATTCTTCCGAACAAAGGTCTTACCGGACGGATCAGGCTGTCCGTCATGCCCATACGGATCAAAGTGCCGGACAGGATCATAAACGGCAGAAGCACCGGCACCATTTTTTCGTACCAAAGATTTAATCCCAGGGCAGCATAGGCAAGGCTCAGGGAAGAATGAGTCAGAACACAGCCGGTCATTAGAACAAAGAAACAGATTCCGAATATTTTTTTCATGGCTGTCTGCCTTGAAAGGTTTGTATACTATATGCCGATGAAGAAAAATTAAGTCTAAGAAAGAGATCAAAGCCCATGCGGTTGGATAAATTTTTATGCGATAACAATATTGGCACTCGAAGTCAGGTGAAAGAGTACATCAAAAAAGGTCAGGTGACAGTAAACGACCAGATAATCAAAAAGCCGGAGACAAAAGTCAATGAAGAGACCGATACGGTGGTCTGTCAGGGACAGCCGATCCATTATAGGAAATATGTCTATTATATGTTAAATAAGCCGGAGGGGGTTGTCTCTGCCACCAACGATAATACAGCCCCAACCGTGGTAAGTCTCCTTACTGTCCCGGAACAAAAGGATCTGTTCCCGGTAGGGCGGCTGGACAAGGATACCACGGGATTGCTGCTCCTGACCAATGACGGTGCTCTGGCCCATGATCTGTTGTCACCGAAAAAACATGTGGATAAGACCTATCTGGTAAAGCCGGAAAAGCCGCTTTCCGCAGAAGATATCCACCGGTTGGAAAACGGGCTTGACATCGGTGATGAGAAAACGACAGCCCCGTCCAAAGCCAGACTCACAGAAAACGGTGATCTGTTATTGACCATTCATGAAGGCCGGTTTCATCAGGTAAAACGGATGTTGCAGGCGGTTGATAATCAGGTACTTACACTGGAGCGGGTAAGCTTCGGCCCCCTGTCCCTGGATCTTTCCCTGCAAAGAGGGGAATACCGGGCATTGACGGAAGAAGAGATCGAAGTCTTGTCTGCCGCTGGAAAGAAATCATAAATAAAGGAGTTATTTTTCATGCAATTCAAAAGAATGTTTACCACTGATGCCTATAGAGGAACCCGCGGGTATCTCCGCACACAGAAAATTTATGAGATTTTAAGAACCGTGCTTTATTTTGCCATCTCTCTGTCTCTGTTTATCGCCGGATGGGTCAGCACCGGAAGCCGTGAGAATCTCCTGACCATCGTGGCGGTACTGGGATGTCTTCCGGCCTGCAAGAGTCTGGTAGAAATGTTCATGTTCCTGCGCTACCGGGGCTGTGACGAGCAGGTAGCTGCAAAAATCGCGGCACATACAGAAGGCCTTACCACTCTCTACGATATGGTATTTACTTCCTATGAAAAGAATTATGTTATCTATCATCTGACAGTCTGCGGTAATACGGTCTGTGGCTACACCACGGATCCGAAATTTGCGGAACAGGCTTTTTACAAGCACATTCAGGACATTCTGAAAAAAGACAATTACAGAGAAGTCTCTGTGAAAATATTTAACGATCTGGACAAGTATCTGACAAGATGTGATCAGTTAAAGGAGCTTTCCTCACAGCCCGAACTGTCTGCCGGGATCTGCCAGACCTTAAAGAGCGTATCTCTATAACTTACTTCTCAAAAGGAGGGTGTCCTATGCAGTTGCTTACCATTGGCAAAAATCAGGCGGGACAACGTCTGGACAAATTTTTAAAAAAAGCGTTACCTAATGCAGGCACCGGATTTTTATATAAGATGCTTCGCAAGAAAAATATTACGTTGAACGGGAAAAAGGCTGAAGGTAAAGAAATCCTTGCCCAGGGAGACGAGGTAAAATGCTTTTTCTCTGAGGAAACTTATGCTTCTCTGTCCGGTGCCGGGGCAGCGGAAGATACTTCCGATTACCGTAAGGCTTACCGTTCTTTAAAGGATATCAGCGTTCTTTATGAGGATGAAAATATCCTGTTGCTGAATAAACCTGCCGGAGTTCTGACCCAGAAAGCCAAACCGGAAGATCTTTCCCTGAACGAATGGCTGATTGGCCACCTGCTGGCTGCCAATGCCATAAAAGAAACCGATCTTGCCACCTTCCATCCATCGGTCTGCAACCGCCTCGACCGCAATACCAGCGGTATCGTATTGTGCGGAAAGACGCTGGCCGGTTCCCAGGCACTCAGCCGGATCATCAAGGATCGTTCCGTAAAGAAATATTATCAGACCGTCTGTAAGGGCAAGATTTTACAGGGAAGCACCCTGGAAGGCTATCTGTACAAGGACGAACGCACCAATACGGTACAGGTATTTCCAGATATGGCGGAGGCTCCGGAAGATGCTTCCTTTATAAAAACAATCTACACTCCCAGTGCGGTGGCTGGGGAATATACCCTGCTGACCGTAGAACTGGTCACCGGCAAAACCCACCAGATCCGCGCCCATCTGGCCAGCACCAGACATCCGTTACTTGGTGACACCAAGTACGGAGACAACAAATTAAATCGCAGGATGCAATCGGAATACTCTCTGCACCACCAGCTTCTGCATGCCGGAAGAGTGTGTTTCCCGGAAGAAGCGGAAGGACCTCTTGCAAAGGTGAGCGGTCAGACTTTTGACGCACCGCTTCCCCATAAATTTGCAGAGATCTTACAGGCTCTGAATCTGACACCGGATTCCGCCTGCTAGAAAGGAAAACTAAGAACAATGGCAACATGGAATACCCGAGGGCTTCGTGGATCTACTCTGGAGGATATGGTCAACCGCACCAATGAAAAATATGCCGAGGCCGGTCTGGCCCTGATTCAGAAGATCCCCACCCCCATTACCCCGGTCAAAATGGATAAGGAGAGCCGCCAGATCACCCTGGCCTTTTTCGAACAGAAGAGTACCGTAGACTATATCGGTGTCGTACAGGGCATTCCGGTCTGTTTTGATGCCAAGGAATGTGCGGTGGACACCTTTTCCCTGCAAAATATCCATCCCCATCAGGTGGAGTTCATGCATCAGTTCGAGAAACAGGGGGGGATCGCCTTTTTCCTGATATTTTACAGCCATAAGGATCTGTTATATTACCTTCCCTATGAAATGCTCCGCTTTTTCTGGGACAGGGCACAGGAGGGCGGCCGGAAAAGCTTCCGTTTCGAGGAACTGAACCCGGAATATATTATCCCGAAGCATCAGGGAATCCTGGTTCCCTATCTGGATATTCTGAAAAAGGATCTGGAAGACCGGGAGGAATAATAAATAATAATTTCTTGACAGCGGAGAGGTCTCCTAGTATACTACAAATAGTTTCACATGCTACTATGATAATATGGTAGCACGTTAATATATTAAAGTGTATGAATTGAGGAACGCTTATGAACAACAGACTTTTACATACGCCGGAGGGCGTCCGGGACATTTACGGCAAAGAATATGCAAAGAAGCTGGCTGTAGAACAGAAACTGCAGCAGGCGATCCATTGTTTCGGTTACGAAGATATCCAGACCCCTTCCATTGAGTTTTTCGATGTTTTCTCCAAGGAGATCGGAACCACTCCCAGTAAGGAGCTGTATAAGTTCTTTGATAAAGAGGGTAATACGCTGGTGCTGCGGCCAGACTTTACGCCGTCCATCGCCCGCTGCGCAGCGAAGTATTTTATGGAGGAAAAGGTGCCGCTTCGTTTCAGTTACAACGGCAATACGTTTACAAACACTTCCAATCTGCAGGGTAAATTAAAAGAGGTGACCCAGATGGGTGCAGAACTCATCGGAGATCCTTCCGTAGAGGCGGATGCCGAAGTAATCAGTATGGTGATCGAAGCTCTGAAAAGCGCAGGACTGACCAGATTCCAGGTGACTATCGGTGAGGTGGATTATTTCCGCGGCCTCTGTGAGGAAGCCGGTCTGGATGAGGATACGGAAAAGGAACTTCGTTCCTGTATCTCCGGCAAGAACTTTTTCGCTGCCCAGGAATTACTGGAGCAGAAGCAGATCCCCGAGCCTTATCACAGCATTCTGTTAAAGCTGGCGGATATGTTCGAAAATATAGAGTCTCTGGAGGCTGCCAAAGCACTGGTTAAAAATGAAAGATCCTTACAGGCGATTGCAAGACTGGAAAAGTTAAAAGAACGCTTAGAGCAGTACGGTGTGGCGGAATACATTTCCTTTGATCTCGGAATGCTCAGCAAATATCAGTATTATACCGGCGTTGTCTTCAAGGCTTACACCTACGGTATCGGTGATGCCGTGGTAAAGGGTGGCCGTTACGACAATCTGCTTCGGAAATTCGGCAAGAATGCCGCAGCTATCGGTTTCGTCATCGTCATTGACGACCTGTTGGAAGCATTATCCCGCCAGAAAGTGAATATCGATATTCCCGCTTCCGGCAAAACCGTGTATTACCGGGCAGGAGACGAAGCAGATTATCTTGCGAAGCTTTCCGAAGTCATAACCCTGAGGAAAGAAGGGATTCCCACCGTGCTTTCCCCCGAGATCACAGAGAACGAGGAGGCAGATCAGTAATGAGTGAAGAAAGATATCTTACGTTTGCTCTGGGAAAGGGCAGACTTGCCAAAAAGACACTGGAGCTTTTCGAACAGATCGGCATTACCTGTGAAGAAATGAAGGATAAAGATACCAGAAAGCTGATCTTCGTCAATGAAGAATACAAATTACGCTTTTTCCTGGCAAAGGGTCCCGACGTTCCCACCTATGTAGAGTATGGTGCTGCTGATATCGGTGTGGTCGGCAAGGACACCATTCTGGAAGAAAACCGGAATGTCTACGAAGTGCTGGACCTTGGCTTCGGCAAATGCCGGATGTGTGTCTGCGGTCCTGCTTCCGCCAGAGAGTTGTTGAAACACCATGAGCGGATCCGGGTAGCCAGCAAATACCCCAATATCGCCCGAGAGTATTTCTATAATAAAAAGCATCAGACCGTAGATATCATCAAATTAAACGGTTCTGTAGAATTAGGGCCGCTGGTAGAGCTGTCTGACGTCATCGTGGATATCGTTGAGACCGGTTCCACCTTAAGGGAAAACGGGCTGGAGGTTCTGGAAGAGGTATGTCCTCTGTCCGCCCGTATGATCGTCAATCCGGTGAGTATGCAGATGGAAGCCGACCGTATCCGCAAGCTGGTGGGTGCGATCCGGGAGCAGTTAAAAATGCAGGCCTGACCGAGACGATAAGCATCGTCATAAAAAGTATTTAAAGGAGAGTACCGTCATGAGAATCGTAGCATTGGATAAAGAATCAAAGCAGAGTATTTTGAACGACCTTTTAAAGAGAAGTCCGAACAATTATTCCCAGTATGAGAGCACTGTAAACCAGATCATCGAAAAAGTCCGTGCCGAGGGTGACAAGGCATTGTTCGATTATACCTTACAGTTTGATAAGTTCGCTTTAAGCGCAGAGAATATCCGTGTCACAAAGGAAGAGATTGCCGAAGCCTATGCACAGATGGATGAGAATCTGATCGATGTGATCAGACAGTCTGCGGAAAACATCCGCACTTTTCACCAGAAGCAGCTTCGTAACAGCTGGTTCGATGCCAAGCCCGACGGTACGATCTTAGGCATGAAGATCACCGCCATCGAAAGAGCCGGTGTCTATGTCCCCGGCGGTAAAGCCGCTTACCCTTCCAGCGTACTGATGAATGTGATCCCCGCCAAGGTAGCCGGTGTGGATGAGATCATTATGACCACCCCTCCCGGAAAAGACGGTAAGGTCAATCCCGGAACTCTGGTAGCCGCTGATATTGCAGGCGTGGATACCATCTATAAGGTCGGCGGTGCCCAGGCTATCGCAGCCATGGCTTTCGGAACCCAGTCGGTACCTAAGGTCGACAAGATCACCGGTCCCGGTAACATTTTCGTAGCTCTTGCCAAAAAAGCTGTTTATGGCTATGTCAGCATTGATTCCATTGCGGGCCCCAGCGAGATCCTGGTACTGGCAGATGAGACCGCTACCCCCAGATACGTTGCAGCAGATCTGCTGTCTCAGGCAGAGCATGATGAACTGGCAAGTGCCATCCTGATTACCACTTCGAAGGAACTGGCGGAGAAAGTCTCCGAGGAAGTGGACGGCTTCGTAAAAATACTGGAGCGTGCTCCCATTATCCAGAAGTCTCTGGACAATTACGGCTACATTCTGTTAGCCGACAACATGGAAGATGCTATTGATGCCGCCAACGCCATTGCTTCCGAGCATCTGGAGATCATTACAAAGAATCCTTTTGATACCATGACCCGTATCCGCAATGCCGGTGCGATTTTCCTGGGAGAGTATGCTTCCGAACCCTTGGGTGATTATTTTGCAGGTCCGAACCACATTCTGCCCACCAACGGTACCGCACGGTTCTTCTCCCCGGTAAACGTGGACGACTTCATCAAGAAGACCAGTATTATCTCTTATTCCAGGCAGGCACTGGAAAAGGTGCACAACCAGATCGAGACCTTCGCCAAGAGTGAAGGCTTGACCGCACATGCAAACAGTATTAAAGTTAGATTTGAAGATTAATCATTTCCTCTGGGAAGGGAGTCATCGGATATTATGGAACGAATTGCAACTGTGACCCGTACAACGAAAGAGACCGACATTGCCATCACCTTAAATCTGGACGGCACCGGAAAAGCGGATCTGTCTACCGGCATCGGATTTTTTGACCATATGCTGGACGGCTTTGCAAGGCACGGCTTTTTTGACCTGGAATGCAAGGTGAAGGGTGATCTGCAGGTGGACGGTCACCACACGGTGGAGGATACCGGCATTGTCTTCGGTGAAGCTATCAAAAAAGCGGTAGGAGACAAGAAGGGCATCAATCGTTACGGCTATTTTATTCTGCCTATGGATGAGGTACTTGCTTTGTGCGCCGTTGACTTAAGCGGCCGGCCTTATCTTAATTTTGAATGTGAATTTACTGTACCGAAGGTAGGTGAACTGGATACGGAGCTGGTAAAGGAATTTTTCTATGCCGTATCCTACAGTGCCGGAATGAACTTACATATCAAAATGTTGTCTCCGGGCAATAATCACCATATGATCGAAGCCATGTTCAAGGCATTTGCCAAGGCGCTGGATCAGGCCGTTTCCTATAATCCGAAGGTAACGGATGTTTTAAGTACCAAAGGAAGTCTGTAAAAAATACGTGCCTGCGGCATAGGCTTTGCAGGTATAGAAAGACGTGAGGATTACTATGATCATCAAGAAATTTGTTCCCTGCATTTATTTATATCATGAGCATGCGGTGCGGAATCTTACGGATACCACCATCGTGGATACGGATCCCGTCCGTCTGGCAGATTATTACTGTGAGCACAATGCGGATGAGCTGATCGTTTTCGATATGTCCGAAGGTGACGCGGAGCATGATGCCGCACTGGATATCATCAAGGAGATCTGTACCAGGGCGGAAGTGGATGTCATCGGTGCCGGCAATGTCAAGCGTATGGAGGACATTAAGAAATTACTTTATGCCGGATGTAAAAAAGCAGCTCTCGACTATGAGAAAGAGAGTAATATTGAGATTACCGAAGAGGTCTCTCTGAAATTCGGTAAGGACAAGATTCTGATCTCTTACAACGACCCGTCCGTTCTGGAATTACATAAGGAGAAGATTGAGAAATATATCTCTGCCATGATCCTGATGAACCCTCATCAGATCCGGGAGACTCAGGCCATTCTTTCCCTTCCGTTTTTCGTGCAGATCAATCAGGTGGCATTGAATAAATTGCTGGAGATTTTTGCTTATGAGAATGTCTGTGGTGTCACCGGCAATACGATAAATGACAATGTGAAAGAGATCGTAGCCCTGAAGGATCTGTGCCGGGAGAACGATATTCCCATTGAATCCTTCCAGGCTGCCTACAAGTGGGAAGATTTCAAAAAGAACAGTGACGGCATGGTACCCGTTATCGTACAGGATTACCGGACACAGGAAGTTCTGATGATGGCTTATATGAATGAGGAAGCCTATGAGCAGACCCTGAAGCTGGGCAAGATGACCTACTACAGCAGAAGCCGTCAGGAATTATGGCTGAAAGGTCTGACCAGCGGTCATTACCAGTATGTGAAGGAACTGGTGGCGGACTGTGATATGGATACAATCCTTGCGAAGGTATCTCAAGTGGGCGCTGCCTGCCATACCGGAAGCAGAAGCTGCTTCTTCAACGAGATCACGAAAAAGGATTATGAGGGAAGCAACAATCCCTTACAGGTATTCGAGGAAGTCTTCGATGTGATCAAGGACCGCAAGGTCCACCCCAAGGAGGGTTCCTATACCAATTACCTGTTCGACAAGGGCATTGACAAGATCCTTAAGAAACTGGGAGAGGAAGCTACAGAGATCGTGATCGCTGCCAAGAATCCCAACCCCAACGAGGTCAAATACGAGATCAGCGATTTCCTTTATCACATGATGGTGCTGATGGCGGAAAAGGATGTCACCTGGGAAGAAATCACTACAGAGCTTGCGAACCGTTAACTGCAGTTTCCACCCAGGTCTCCAGATAAGTGCCGTAATCTACATCGGTGACATAATGCAGCACCTGATCCATGGAGATCCCGGCAAAGCATTTGCCTTTTTGATCCAGCAATATGATCGTCAATAATAATACTCCGGCCAGAGCAAGGCGGATTTTGAACGTACCGGTATCGGAAGATGCGGCAGGTTCCGAATCGTTTTGCTCTGGCCGTATTTCTGCCTGTCTGCGCATCTGCTGTAAGAGTTCTTCCTTATGTCTGTGATCATGTTTTTCCATGCTCTTTTACATTCCTTTCTGATCTCTGCAATCTTCGCAGTTCATATTTATGTGCCTTTTGGTACTGGCAGAACTTAATTTTATAAGGTATAATGATAACTATTCAGAGCCATGTAAGCACTTCATAAGCAAAAAGGTAACTCTGAAAGAGTTTTTTGCGAATAAAGTTCTGAATAGTTTTGGTAATTTAGGAGAAATTATGGCTGAACAAAACGGAAAAGAATTAGCATCCAGAATACAAAACAATATTCAAAAAGTCCTGGTCGGAAAAGAGGAAGTGACAGAACTTCTTCTGACGGCCTTAATCGCTGACGGACATGTACTATTAGAGGATGTCCCCGGCACCGGCAAAACGAAGCTGGCCAAGGCACTGGCAAAATCTTTAAATGCCCAGTTTTCCCGGGTGCAGTTTACCCCGGATCTGTTGCCCGGTGACATTACCGGCATCAATGTCTATGACAGACAGAAGAATGAATTCACCCTGCGAAAGGGGCCGGTATTTACCAATATTTTACTGGCAGACGAATTGAACCGTGCCACCCCCAGAACCCAGGCAGGACTGTTGGAATGTATGGAAGAGCGTCAGGTAACCATCGAGGGTGTCTCTTATACACCGGGCGAACCCTTCTTTGTCATTGCCACAGAGAATCCCATCGAAAGTGCCGGCGTATTTCCTCTGCCGGAAGCGCAGTTAGACCGTTTCCTTATGAAACTGTCCATGAACCTTCCCACCAAAGAAGAGGAACTGAGGATTCTGGAATTGTACATGGAGGAAGATCCCCTGAAAAGCCTGACTGCCGTGGTCTCTCTGGAGGAACTTCTGGCTGCCCGGGCAGAGGCTGCAAAGATTTTTGTTCATCCCTGCATCCGGGAATATATGGTACAGATTGCAGAAGCCACCAGACGGGCAGACGGTATTCTGGCAGGCGTCAGTCCCAGAGGAACCCTTGGGCTTTTACGCTGTGTCAAGGCCTATGCTTATCTGCAGGGACGTTCCTATGTGATCCCGGATGACGTTCGTACGCTGGCTGTTCCGGTGCTGGCCCACAGACTGGTATGCAGCTTCGGTTCCGATACCGGCTCCGCAGCAGGCAGAATGGAAAACATCCTTTCCAACGTTCCTGTTCCCACAGAAAGGTTTGAGCCATGATACAACTGCTGGGAATCATTGTCTTTGCCCTGCTTCTGTATCTGGGGCAGAAATATGTATACGCCAAAATATGGCAGCGGGATCTGAAGGTTTCCCTTTCTTTCCGGGAGGATGGCATCTGGGAAGGACAGGAGAGCGAGCTGTCGGAGATCATTGAGAATCGCAAACGGCTGCCCCTTACCATGTTGAAGGTCAAATTCCAGACGGACAGACATCTGGTGTTTGCCGATACCAAAGGCTCCCGGACCACGGATCGCTATTACCGCAATGATATTTTCCAGATCGGACGTCTGGAGAAGGTCACCAGAGCACTGCACTTTACCGGCGGAAGAAGAGGTTATTACACCATACAGGAGGCGGATCTTGTCGCGTCCGATCTGTTCCTGACAGCACAGTATACGGCTACGACACCCATCGAACACTGCAGTCTCTATGTGTACCCGAAGCCCTTTTCCCATCCGGATTTTAAACGGTCTTTAAAACAGTTAAACGGAGAAGTTCTGACAAAACGACATCTTTTGGAAGACCCTTTCGAATACCGGGGCATTCGGGATTACCAACCACAGGATGACTTAAAAAGCATCAACTGGAAAGCCACGGCCCGTACCGGGGATCTGAAGGTAAACCAGAAAAATTATACCTCCCAGAAATCCGTTCGGATTTTTGTGAACTTAGAGGACACCGGTATTCTGAAAAAAGAGGACTGCGTGGAAGCCTGCCTGCAGATTGCCACGGCACTGTTATTGCTGTTTCTGGAACAGGGGATGCAGGTTGCCCTGTATTGCAACGGTATTGACACAATCGGTGGAGACCCCTGTATTCTGGAAGCCGGCGGCGGAGTCAGACAGCGGAATGTCTGTCTGCAGACGCTTGCAAGAATCGATACGGCTAAACCGGTACAGTCTTTTTCCGAGCTGTTTGCCGCCCGTATGTCCGATGCGTCCAATGCGCTCTATACCTGCTTTGTATCACCCAATGCCTATGAAGACTTTGCAGCATTACTTCTGCAATATCAGGAAAAACACCCGGATATGAAATGGTTTTATCCTTATTCCGAAAGTACACCTCCTGATCCCGGGGAAGCGTTAAAGTCTTTGATCACTTTTATCTCCCTACGGGAAGAAAGCGTCTGAATGTGAAAGAAATTTTGACTGATCTAATGAATCAATTATGTTTTTATCCCCTGGCGCTGACTGCATCCACGTTGTTGGCCGCACTGGCTCCGGCGAGCCGTCCGTCCTTGGCTTTGTGGATGCTCGGGGCGCTGCCGGTGTTTTTTCTGTATTATGCCAGAAAACGCTGTAAGCATCTGTCGGTATTGCTCCTTCTGCACGGACTGGTACTGGCATGTTTTTATATCATTCCGGCAGCCAACGGCGTAAACCGTGGTATCCGGCTGTTGGTAGGTGCAGGCTTTGTGATCTATTCCCTCTGGCTGCGTTTTCGGACTGAGGACTTTGCTTCCGATCCGCTGCCTCTGCCGTTAGCCGCCGGAATTGCCTTTTTGTGTCTTTTTCTGCAGCATTATCAGGGAAACAACGTCTGGGATCTCTATTATCGTATGAGTCTGATCCTGGTGTTTTTATTGTATGCTGTCATTTTGTTTTTGCAGTCCTATGAGGATTTCCTTACGGTAAACAGGCTGAGTACCGGCAAGATCCCGTTTCAGGAGATCTTTCGTTCCGGGCTCCACAGCACCGCAGCCTTCGTGCTGTTATCGGGGCTTCTGCTCCTGGCAGTGTCACAGTTTGCCTGGTTAAAGCCCTTTTTGCGGTTACTGCGAAACGGTCTGGCTGCGATTCTTCGTTTCCTGTTCGGACTGCTCCCCATGGATTCCGGGACAGAAGCGGTAGTGGTGGAACAGCAGGCAGGCGGTGGCGATATGCCTCCCATGGAAGCGGAAGATCCTTTTATTTTATGGGTCATTCTGGAATATGTGGCCATGATCGCACTTCTGATCGTCTGCGTATTCCTGCTGTACCGCGGAATTCGAAAGCTGATCACATTTCTCAGGGACAGAATGCAGTTTTCCCTCCCCGGCACTGTTTCTGAACAGCCGGAGAGCATGGACAAGCGGGAACACCTGGAGGCTGCCCCGGAAAATACTGCCGCAAAGCAGAAGCAGAAATGGTTTTCTTTTGCTTTCTTAGATGCCGGCCAGAAAATAAGGCGGATGTATCAGAAAAAAATAAATGCCAGCGGGCTTGCAAAGATGAGCCTGCCATTTTATACTGCTAGAGATGCCGAAAAATCGCTGGATGTGGAAGGAATGGCTGAAATCTATGAAAAAGCCCGTTATTCCGATGTTCCCTGCACAGACGGAGATGTCCGGCAGATGAAAAAATATATGTAAAAATCAATATCCTGAGGTAAATATGAACGAAAAGTTAGCGTTAAATGATGATATTCTGATGAAGATCGAAAAACCGGCCCGCTACATCGGCAACGAAGTCAATGCCGTAGTGAAGGACAGGGACAGCATTGATGTCCGTTTCTGTATGTGCTTCCCGGATGTCTACGAGATCGGTATGTCCCACCTGGGAATCCAGATCCTGTATGGCATGCTCAATTCCTGGGATGATGTCTGGTGTGAGCGTGTGTATTCTCCCTGGGTGGATCTGGATGAAATTATGCGTAAGGAGAACATTCCGCTGTTTGCCCTGGAGAGTCAGGATCCGATAAAAGACTTCGACTTTTTGGGAATCACCATTCAGTACGAAATGTGTTATACGAATATTCTGCAGATTCTGGATCTGGCGGGGATCCCGTTGCTTGCCACCGAACGTGGAGAGGACTGTCCCATCGTTATCGGCGGCGGTCCCTGCACCTATAATCCTGAGCCCATTGCCGATTTCTTTGATATTTTCTATATCGGAGAAGGCGAGACCCAGTACCGGCCGCTGATTGATCTCTATAAGAAATGCCGGACGGAGAAGACAGGCAGAGAAGAATTCTTACGCCGGGCGGCAAAGCTGCCGGGAATGTATGTGCCCCGGTTCTATGAGACCACTTACCATGAAAATGGCACCATTGCTTCCTTTCGACCTACGGAAGAGGGAATTCCCGCAAGGATCCGCAAAGAGCTGGTAACGGATATGACCGACAGCTTTTATCCTATGAAGCCGGTAGTTCCTTATATCAAAGTCACACAGGACAGAGTCGTTCTGGAGATTCAGAGAGGCTGTATCCGCGGCTGTCGTTTCTGTCAGGCAGGACAGCTGTATCGTCCCGTCAGAGAAAGGGATGTGGAAGTTCTGAAAAAGTACGCCATGGAAATGTTGAAAAACACCGGTCATGAGGAGATTTCCTTAAGTTCCTTAAGTTCCAGCGATTACAGCAAGCTGCCAGAGCTGATTGACTTTCTGATCGAAGAGTGTGATAAGAGACATATCAATATCTCCCTGCCGTCTTTACGTATCGATGCCTTTTCTCTGGATGTCATGAGCAAAGTACAGGATGTGAAGAAATCCAGTCTGACCTTTGCTCCGGAAGCCGGCAGCCAGAGACTGCGGGATGTCATAAATAAAGGACTCACTGAAGAAGTGATCTTACAGGGTTCCGCCCTTGCCTTCGAAGGCGGCTGGACCAGAGTCAAACTGTACTTCATGCTGGGACATCCCACGGAAACCGAAGAGGATATCCGGGGAATCGCTGAGCTTTCCAACAAAATTGCGGCCACTTTCTTCGATACGGTGCCGAAGGAGAAACGTGTCAACGGCAGAGTGCAGATTGTTACCAGTACCTCTTTCTTCGTACCGAAGCCCTTTACGCCATTCCAGTGGGCGCCCCAGTGTACCAAGGAAGAGTTCGTAGAAAAGGCATATCTGACCAGAAAGGCCATTTCCGAGCAGCTGAACCAGAAGAGCATCAAGTACAACTGGCACGAAGCGGATGTCAGCGTTCTGGAGGGTGTTCTGGCCAGAGGTGACAGAAAATTGTCCCAGGTGCTTTTATATGTCTATAACAAGGGCTGCTTCTACGATGCCTGGAGTGAGTATTTCCACAACGATGTCTGGATGGAAGCTTTTGAAGCCTGTGGTCTGGACCCGGATTTCTATTCCCACAGAGAACGGCCTCTGGACGAGATCCTGCCCTGGGATTTCCTGGACTGCGGTGTATCCAGAGCCTTTCTGGAGAGAGAATGGCAGAAAGCGAAAAACGAGACGATCTCACCGAACTGCAAACAGGCATGTCAGGGCTGCGGTGCCGCCAGATTCGGCTGCGGTATCTGTGTGGAACCCAGAGGATGATTGTAAGGGGCATGCTTTTGCGACACATTATAGAGTGTAGAAAAATACGAAGAAAGGGAAATTTCAGGTCTTTCACGGAAGGCCTCATAGAAATCTGACAGAAATTATGAAGTTAAGAATCAAATTCAGAAAATACGGACCAGTACGTTTCATTGGCCATCTGGATGTAATGCGCTTCTTCCAGAAAGCCAACCGCAGAGCAGAACTGGATGTGGCATACACCGGCGGCTTCAGCCCGCATCAGATCATGTCCTTCGCCGCACCTTTGGGTGTGGGACTGACCAGCAACGGAGAATATATGGACCTGGAAGTGCATTCCCTGACCTCCTGTGAGGATGTAAAGCAGCGGTTGAATGCCGCTTCCGTACCGGGAATCGAGATCACTTCGGTGAAAATTCTGCCGGACAAGGCCGGCAATGCCATGGCTAGCGTTGCTGCCGCTGGATATACGGTAGCTTTCCGGGAGGGCAGAGGGCCTCATTTTGATCTGGGCTCCGCGGTGGATCGTTTTCTTGCAAAAGATGAGATCCTCATTACCAAAGAGACAAAAAAGGGAAGCCGGGAGATCAATTTAAAAGAAGGTATCTATGAGATGAAGGTGGTGGAGTCCGAAAAGTTTTATCTGCTGGTGGATGCCTCCAGTGCCGGAAATATCAAACCCATTCAGGTCATTGAAGCATTATTTTCCGAAAATGGTGAGACCCTGCAGGAAAATGCCCTTCTGGTCAACAGAGAAGAGACCTATCTGAGAAACGAAACAGACGCCCTTCTCCCCCTGGATGCCATAGGTTTCGACAGTGAGGAAGCTTACAGGGCAGCTTCCGGTGACACGGAATGAGCCGCAGTCTCACCGGCGGACGACCGGCCAGAGAAAAAGAAGTAAATCAGATCCGTAAATTCACGGATTGCACGGAGGGAAAACTGATCTTCACCTGTCTGCGGGAACGCAGGGCAGCTCTGCTTGTCAATGCCCGGGGCGTGGCTGCTATACGCGTACTGCGGTCAGATGCCAGTAAGATCGGTGGCATCTATCTGGGGAAAATACAGAATGTGGCAAAAAATATTGATGCCTGCTTCGTGGAGATCCTTCCCGGAGAATTGTGCTTTCTACCCCTGCGGGAAGCAGGTGCGGCGTATCTGACCAATCGTAAGGCAGACGGTACCTTGAAAGCTGGAGACGAGCTGATAGTCATGGTCACCAAAGATGCCCAGAAGACAAAGCGTGCCTCCGCCACTGCGGATCCTGCCCGGATGAAGCAACTGCTTTGTAAAAACGGGAGCACCCCTGAGAACGCTTCTGAAGCCCTTCAGAGCCTTTTGGAGCAGGCAGACCATAAAGTGTACTTCACCTGCCTTTTGAAGCCTTCTGAGGCCGTTTACGAGGTTCTGGAGCAGATGGCGGATCCTTCGGAATATTCTGAGATCCTTACCGATGATCCTCAGATCTATCGTCAGCTGTCGGAAGGAGATCACCCTTTGTTAAAACAAAAGTCCATTCGGTTCTACGATGATCCAGCGATCTCTTTACGCCTGCTGTATTCTCTGGAGCGCGGCATGGAGGAAGCACTGGATACCAGAGTCTGGTTAAAATGCGGAGGGTATCTCGTCATCGAGCCTACGGAGGCCATGACGGTGATCGATGTCAATTCCGGTAAAAACGAAGCGAAAAAAGCAGGAGAGGACACCTATTATCAGGTAAACCTGGAGGCTGCCGAAGAAGTAGCCAGACAGCTGCGCCTGCGGAATCTGTCCGGTATCATCATTGTGGACTTCATCAATATGGCGGAAAAGGAACGGCAGAAGGAGTTACTGGAGACATTAAAGAATCTGACCGCAGGGGATCCCCAGCATCCCCGCATCGTGGATATGACGCCTTTAGGATTGGTGGAGATCACCCGCAAAAAATCTCATCCCACGCTGGCAGAACAATTCAAGAGATAATAAAATTAAACGCTTCCACCCATACCGACGGACCTGGAATCCCCATGATTGCCGTCAGTACCAAAACACTGCCGGAGGATATTGCAGCAGCCAGAAATGCAGGAATCAACGAGTATCTTTCCAAACCGCTGCATCCAAGAGCATTTTACCGCATCATGAAAAACTATTTATAGTCTCTGTCATTCACCAGTCAACCGTTTTGTTGGCTGGTTTTTTTGTTATATTTCACAATTCTCGGAAACTCTTTTTGGCAAAAACGTTTCTTGAATCTTTTTTTCAAAAATGCTACCCTGTTTTATAGGAAACCACAATTTACTTTTCAGTTTCCATACTGTAATTACAATCTTACCGAACGGAGGAATAGAAGCGATGGATACCACAGAAGGTCTGCAAAAAAATATTCTCGACGCCACCCTGCGTGTCTTCGATCAAAAAGGGCTGAAATTCACAATGGATGATCTGGCGAAGGAACTCTCGATCAGCAAGAAAACCATCTATACCGTGTACGATGATAAAGAAGCACTGTTTCTTGCCATGGTAGATTATATCTTTGACTCCATCAAGGAAAGCGAGCAGATGATCCTGACCGATCCTTCCCTCGGTGTAGTGGAAAAACTGCACCGCATCCTGGGAGTGCTGCCGGAAGGTTATCAGAATATCGATCTTCGAAAATTATATTCCCTCCGGGACAAATACCCGAAGATCTACCAGAAGGTAGAACTCAGACTTTCCACAGGCTGGGAACCTACAATCCAGCTGATCGAGATGGGCATGGCTGAGGGCAGCATCCGCCCGGTTCCCATCTGTCTGGTGAAAATGATGTTAGAAGCTTCCATTGAGCAGTTCTTCCAGAGAGATATTCTCTCTCGAAATCAGCTGACTTATGCAGATGCCCTGAAGGAAGTTGTGGAAATCCTCATGTATGGCATCGTACAGAGATCAGAATGAGGCAATGGAATAATCCAGAATTAATCCATAATATCCCAAAGAAAGAGGAACGAACCATGAATCAGAAAATCTATTTAAGCGAAGACTGGCTTTTTAACGAGAACTTTCAGGAGGGGATGACTGCAACAGAATACCCGGAAGAGACCCTGCAGCCCGTCCGAATCCCTCATACCTGTAAGGAGACCCCGTTTCACTATTTTGACGAATCTCTCTACCAGATGGTCAGCGGCTACAGACGCCATCTGCATATTCCGACCGAATGGCAGGGCAAGCGGATCCTGCTCACCTTCGAAGCGGCCGGTCATGACAGTACCGTCTATCTCAACGGCAATAAGGTGGGAGAGCACCATTGCGGCTACACCGCCTTTACTGTAGATCTGTCGGCATATGCGAGCTACGGACAGGACAATGTGCTGTGTGTCCGGCTGGACAGCAGAGAAGACTTAAATGTGCCTCCCTTCGGTTACGTGATCGATTATATGACCTACGGCGGCATCTACCGGGATGTGTATCTCGAAGTAAAAGACCAGATTGCCCTTGAGGATATTTTCGTACACACGCTGATCAAACCGGATGAGGCTCAGGTAACTTCTGAAATCACTTTTTATGAAGTTGCAAAAGACTTTAATGTCAGACAATATTATATGTTAAAGAGCGATGCTGTAATGTCGGGTGTGGTATCAGATGTAACATCAGATAATGACTGGCAGTTTCTCTGCGAACAGAATGTCCCTACAGGCACTATGGCTGAGACCCCGTTTCGTATTCAGGGAACGATTCCACATCCTTTTTTGTGGGATACCGAACACCCTCATCTTTATCTGTTAAAGACCCAGCTCTGGCAGGGAGAACAGCTTCTGGACGAAGCAGAGGTTACCTTCGGTATCAGGGATGCAGTTTTTAAAAAAGACGGCTTTTACCTCAATGGCAAAAAACTGCGGATCCGGGGTCTGAACCGCCATCAGAGTTATCCTTATGTAGGCTATGCCATGCCGGAGAGCATGCAAAAACTGGATGCGGATCTGTTAAAAAAAGAGCTGGGGCTGAATGCCGTGCGGACTTCCCACTATCCCCAGAGTCATTATTTTCTGGAGCGGTGCGACGAACTGGGACTTCTGGTCTTCACAGAGTTTCCCGGCTGGCAGCATATTGGAGATGACACCTGGAAAGCACAGGCGGTGGTCAATGCAGAGGACATGATCCGTCAGTACCGCAATCATCCTTCGATTATTTTGTGGGGTGTACGGATCAATGAATCCCCGGATGATGATCCGTTTTACGAAAAGACCAATGCCGTGGCACATAAGCTAGATCCCATGAGACCTACCGGCGGTGTCCGGGCTATTAAGAAAAGTCATCTGTTGGAGGACGTCTATACTTATAACGATTTTCTGCACGACGGCGAGACTCCCGGCTGTGACCCGAAGAAAAAGGTCACTTCCGATACCGACAAGCCTTACCTGATCAGCGAATACAACGGACACATGTATCCCACAAAAGCCTTCGATAATGAGGAACGCCGCAGTGAACATGCGATCCGCCATGCCAACGTACTGGATGCCGTAGCGGGGCAGGAGGATATCGCCGGAAGCTTCGGCTGGTGTATGTTCGACTACAATACCCATAAGGACTTCGGAAGCGGTGACCGGATCTGTTATCACGGTGTCATGGATATGTTCCGTAATCCGAAGCTCGCAGCTTCCGTTTATGCCTGTGAACAGGATGAGATCCCCGTGCTTCAGATCACCTCCTCCATGGATATCGGAGAGCATCCCGGCTGCAACCGCGGAAACCTGTATATTTTGTCCAATGCCGACAGTGTGAGAATGTATAAAAACGACCGTTTTATCAAGGAATACCGGCCAGAAATGTCCCCTTATAAGCATTTAAAGCACGGTCCCATTCTCATCGATGACTTTATCGGTGATGCTTTGGAGAAGAACGAACGGTTCCGTCCGAAACATGCGAAAGAAATGGCGGATGCCATGAATATCGTGGCCAGAGGCAGTCTGAACCATATTCCGAAGAGATTGTATCCTACCGCATTAAAGCTGGCACTGCTGTATCATATTGATTTTGCGGAGGTGACAAAGCTTTACACGAAATACATCGGTGACTGGGGCGGTACCGCCACCGTATACCGTTTTGATGCCATCAAAAACGACAAAGTCATAAAGTCTGTCACCAAAGAGCCGGTAAATGGAATCCGGCTGCAGGCGGAAGCGGATCACACGAATCTGACAGAGCATCACAGCTACGACGTGGCACTGGTACGGATCCGGGCTGTGGATGCCCACGGCAATGTGCTTCCTTTTTATCAGGAGCCGGTACGGATCACCGCGGAAGGTGACATTGCCATCATCGGACCTGACACCATTGCCTTACAGGGCGGCATGGGTGGAACTTATGTAAAAAGTCTTGGGAGATCCGGTCAGGGAACTTTGTTATTACGGTCCCAGACCGCAGGGGAAATAAAGATACCGTTTCAGGTTACGGTTTAATTTCAGGTGAAAATCAAAGAGAAAGGATCAGGGTTACATTATGAGTTTAAGTGGAAAAGAAAAGTTTTCTTATGGACTGGGTGCGGTCGGCAAGGATATGGTGTATATGCTGTCCGCCAGCTATATTTTATATTACTATCAGGATATTTTAGGGGTAAATGCCGTAGCTATGGGTATTATCCTGCTGGTTGCCAGAGTGTTCGATGCCTTTAACGATCCCTTCATGGGTGTCATCGTAGCTAAGACCAGGACACGCTGGGGGAAATTCCGCCCCTGGCTGATGATCGGCACCGTGACCAATGCTGTTGTTCTGTTTCTGATGTTCTCAGCGCCTCCTGCGCTGGATGGCAGCGGGCTGGTGGCTTATGCGGCGGTTACCTATATTCTCTGGGGTGTGACCTATACCATGATGGATATTCCCTTCTGGTCCATGATACCGGCATTTACTCACAGCGGAAAAGAGCGTGAAGGATTGTCAACGTTGGGACGTTCCTGCGCCGGTGTCGGCTCTGCCATCATCACCGTGATCACCATGCTTTGTGTCAATGCCCTGGGCGGAGGAGAAGAGCGTGTCGGATTTTCCCGGTTCACCCTGATCATTGCTGTGCTGTTCGTGATATTTATTGCCATTACCTGTATTAATATCAAGGAAAAATCTACGGTAGATGTGGATGCTCCTTCCATCGGTCAGATGTTCCGGGCACTGATCCAGAACGATCAGGCCATGGCTGTCGTGGTCACCATCGTACTGATCAACTGCGCGGTCTATACGACCTCCAACCTGGTAATCTATTTCTTTAAATACGATTTCGGCGGAGAGACCTGGTATAACTCCTATACACTGTTCAATACCTTTGGCGGAGCGGTACAGATCCTTTCCATGATGCTTTTGTTCCCGCTGTTTCGTAAGTTCTTAAGTACTATTCGGATCTTTTATGTCAGCTTCGTGATGGCTATTGCAGGATATTTTGTATTGTTTTTTTTGTGTTTTACCAATATAGGCAATGTATTTTTACTGTTTATCCCCGGATTTCTGATCTTTGCCGCCAATGGTATGCTGACGGTACTGACCACCGTCTTTCTGGCCAACACGGTAGATTACGGTCAATGGAAAAATCACCGCAGAGACGAGAGTGTCATTTTCTCAATGCAGACCTTCGTAGTAAAACTGGCTTCCGGAATGGCTGCGTTAGTGGCTTCTCTGTGCCTGAACCTCTGCCATTTGAACTCCGATACCAGTGATACCGTATCTGCGGCTGCCGGGGCTTCCGGAGGCTCTGTGGCCGGGCTTCGCATGACCATGACATTATTCCCTATTCTGTTGTTAGTCATCGGTGTCATATTCTTTCATAAGAAATATAAACTGACCGATGAACGCTTAAAGGAGATTCAGGAGGCATCGATATGATCCAGATCGTAAAAGATACGAGACCATGGTTCTTTTTACAGACGACTCACAGTACTTACGGAATGCGTGTCATGGAGACTGGGCATCTGGAACATCTGTATTACGGGGAGCGGATTACCGTAGATACGCAGGATCCTTCCTCCTGTGCACCTCTTGTAATACAGCGTGCCTTCGCACCGGGGAATACCTGCATCTATACAAAAGAGCAGCCACAGATATCAATGGAGGATGTCTGTCTGGAGGTCGGCACCTGCGGAAAAGGAGACATCCGAGAGCCTTTTCTGGAAGTTTGTTTTACTGACGGTAGTGTTACTTCTGACTTTACCTTTGTCTCTTTCGAGGTTTTAACCTTAAAGGACAGGGATGAACGCATGCAGGCTTCCGGGCTTCCTCACAGTTATTTGGAAGAGGAAAGTTCCTCGGCAAAATGCCTTCATATTATTTTGCAGGATGCTACAAATCGTTTGGAACTGCAGCTGTTTTATACCGTGTATGAAGACTGTGATGTGATCACCCGCAGTGCCTGCCTTCTCAATCGTTCTGACACTTTTGTCACTATCGAAAGATGTATGAGTGCGCAGCTGGATCTGACGGAAGATTATTCTGAGGTCACACATTTCAGTGGGGCTTGGGCAAGAGAAATGCACAGAGAGCAGATCACGCTTTCTTCCGGCAAATTCGTTAATTCTTCTTATACCGGAACTTCCTCTAACAGGGCGAATCCTTTTGTGATCCTGAGCCCTGAGAATACTTGTGAGACCAGTGGTTCCTGTATCGGCTGCAATCTGATCTATAGTGGGAATCATTATGAAGCCCTTGAGAAAGATTCTTATGGCAAGTTTCGATTTGTTGCCGGTATCAATCCCCGGAGTTTTTCCTGGCAGTTAGCCCCGGGAGAAGCCTTTTATACCCCTGAGGCCGTTCTAAACTTCTCAGCAGATGGTTTCCGGGGACTCAGCGGGCAGCTGCATTCCTTTATCCGGGAACACATTGTGCGGGGTGTCTGGAAGCACAAGCCCCGCCCCGTTTTATTAAACAGTTGGGAAGCCTGCTATTTTAAAATAGATGAAAAGAAGCTTTTGCAGCTGGCAAAGGCCGGAAAAAATGCCGGAATTGAACTCTTTGTCATGGATGATGGGTGGTTTCTCGGACGTAACGACGATACTTCGTCTCTGGGTGACTGGGAACCCGACCCGAAAAAACTGCCCGGAGGGATTGCCTCTCTCAGTAAAAAAATAAAGGAACTTGGCATGGATTTCGGCATCTGGGTGGAGCCGGAGATGATCAGTGAGAACAGTAACCTCTATAAAGAACATCCCGACTGGGCCATGAAGATTCCCGGCCATCCACATTCCGAGGGACGGAATCAGTGTATTCTGGACCTCTGTAATCCGGAAGTCAGAAAATACGTGATCGAAGAAATGACGAGGGTATTTTCTTCCGGTGACATCCGTTACGCAAAGTGGGATATGAATCGCATTTTCAGTGATATCTATGCTCCCAGCCTGCCCGCAGAAAGACAGGGAGAGACGGCACATCGTTATGTGCTGGGGCTTTATCACATTATGGATGAACTTACCACACGTTTCCCTGAAATTTTGTTTGAAGGCTGCAGTTCAGGTGGAAATCGTTTTGATCTGGGAATATTAAATTATTTCCCGCAGATCTGGGCGAGCGATAATACTGACGCACTGTGCCGTACCGGGATTCAGAACAGTTACAGCTATGGATATCCCTTATCGGTATTTACAGCACATGTATCATCCTGTCCAAATCATCAGACCTTAAGGATCACGCCCCTTGAGACCCGTTTTCAGGTGGCCTCTTTCGGAATCTTAGGGTATGAATGTAATTTAAAGGATCTGTCCGGAAGTGAGCTTAACGCAATCCGGGAACAGATTGCACTTTATAAAAAATGGCGGGATGTTTTCCAGTTTGGAACCTTTTACCGTGGAACAGAAAACGAGGATTCCGACTCGGAAACCTTATCCTGGACCTGCGTGTCCCCGGATGGCAGAAGAGCAGTGGGGCTGTTCTTCCGGCGCCTGACAACTCCGAACCAATCCCATGACTGGTATCGCCCGGCGGGGTTACTTCCGGATGTGAAATATCATTTCTACGGCAGGAATATCAAATATAATCTGAAAGACTTCGGAGACCTTGTGAACACCGTTTCCCCGGTGCATATCAAGCAGGGATCCGCATTACAGGAGATTCTTTCACGATTTGTGAATATGGATGGCGAAAAAGAAGATCTGACCGCTTACGGAGATACCCTGATGCTTGCGGGTATTGCCCTGAAACCCGCTTTCGCCGGAACCGGATATAATTCCGACACCCGACTGTTCCCGGATTTTTCCTCCCGGATGTACTTTATGGAAGCTGTGGAATAATAATGCTTTTTTATATACCGGCCTCCCCTCGTCAGGCCTGAAAATCTAATGAGGGCGGTCGGTATTGTAATAACTTGTCTGAGACGCAGCGAAGTAAATAAAATGAGTAGTATAGGAAGTCAGTAGTGTGTGAATAAACTGCTGGCTTCTTTTTTGATAGATACAGTCACGCCCAGAGGCGTGTCGGATAGTAAAGTAATAATATCAATAGGACAATATAGAAAATTCGGGGAAGCATGGCATTTCAATGAGTTTGAAATACAGTGTTTTTGCGTATTAACAGGAAGCAAATAATGCGTTATATGTGATATTCTATTTCACAACAAAAAAATGTCGGTTCACAACATGGTGGCTAGCTATTAAAAGAACTTTTCCGATATAATAAATATAATTGTATGTAAGCAAGGAAGTGACAAGATGCAAATTGCAATCTGTGATGATGAAAAGTCTATAGGATTGATATTAGAAGAAAAAATAAAGAAATTATTACCGGATGTAGTAATAGAAAAATATTTATCTGGTGATGAATTGATTGCAAGTGGTTGTGAGCCGGATATTCTATTTTTAGATATTCAGATGCCAGGAATGGATGGAATGGAAACGGCAAGGATTCTGCGTCAGAAAAATGAAAAAATGGTATTGATATTTGTAACTGCTGTGGAGGAGTATGTTTTTCAGGCATTTGATGTTGCAGCATTTCATTATTTGGTGAAACCATTTTCAGATGAAAAATTTGAGGAAGTTGTGAAATGTGCAGTCAGAAGCATTGAAAAATATTCTGAAAATCAATCGGATGAAAAATACATGATGGTGCAGTCCGGAGGAAGCCATATGAAAGTGTTTTTGAAGGATATTGTGTATGCCGAGGTATATAATCGAAAAGTCATTATCCATACACGGGATACGAATATTGAATATTATGGAAAATTGCAGGAACTGAGTGAAATTGTGGGAGCAGATTTTTTTCGTACACACAGAGCCTACCTCGTACATTTCAAATATGTTCAGAAATATGATGCAAATTGTGTGACGATGGAAAATGGAACTGCATTGATTGCAAAACAGAATTATTCTGAGTTTGTAAAACAATATTTGAAATATAATCAGAGGAAAGGAAAAGAAATCGGATGAGTTTGGTAGAAAAATGCTGGATGGTTGCATCGAAAATTTCTGTTATTGCACTCCTTATGATTACAGGAATCTATTTTGGAAAATTTGTTTGTCCCTATATAAAAAAGAAAAAAGGGGCTGTGGCAGTCAGTATTGTTTATATTACGATTATGCTTGTTTTATATATGATTCCGCCACAGATTGATAATTTTTCCGCATATCTGATTGGAGTTATAGCAGCGTTTCTTGCAATGTATGTAGAGGACAGAAGAAATATATATCAGAAAATATTTCTTGCAATTACGTTCTTTTCTATCCGATGGTTAACGGTTGCAATGGCAGGCAGACTTGATGATCTTGTTACAAAAGCACTTGTATTTCGGAATATGAGTGCAGAAAAAGTGTGGTTGCAATACGGACTATATGTTGGAACCAGAGTTTTGGATATTGTACTTTGTATTGCTTTTATTGCGGTTGCAATAGGACTGATCAATAAAGCGTATATATACAAAAAAGATGAAATGAGCGTCAAAGAGATGGTAATGCTTATTATACCTTCGCTTGTAGGCGTCACTGGGTATGGCATTTTACAATATTATCTCATGATATACGAAAGAGATACTGGAAAGAACTTGATTGATACATATGGATTTTATGGAGCTTTAAGCTTTTTACACTATCTGATTTCCATAGTTGCTATTCTTGTTGTGATTGTAATGTTTCAAAACTGGAAAGAGATGCAGGAAGAACATCGGGGACAAGAGCTGGTATTAAATCAGATCAGTGACATGAAAAAGCATATCGAGGAAGTCGAAAAGTTGTATCGGGATATCCGCTCCATGCGCCATGATATGGGAAATCATATACAGACACTGGAACATCTGGTGGCACATAATAATATGGATGATGCTACAGAATACTTGGAACATCTGAAAAATGAGTGGGACGAGGTATCTCCGGAAATAAAGACAGGAAGTCCGGTAATTGATGTCATTTTGATGGAAAAGCTGAGAGAAGCAAAAGAAAGGCAGATTCGGTTTCTGTCGGATTTTCATTATCCACAGAATACGAAGTTAAATGCATTTGATCTGAGTGTGATCATGAATAATGCCTTGAATAATTGTATGGAAAATGTAAGTGGAGATGATCCGTATATCAGCATTTCTTCTTTTCGGAAAAACAGTATCTTTATGATAACCATAAAAAACAGTTTTGGGGGTCAGCTTAATTTTGGTGACAGCGATTTGCCAGAAACAACCAAATTTGGGAAGGAACATGGAATGGGTCTGAATAACATTCGCCGGGTTGCCAGAATGTATATGGGAGATATATCTTTGGAGCAGGGAAATGAGGAAGTAATCCTTAGCATTATGATGCAGGTAGAATAAAGAAATAAATTGGCACTATGTATTTTGCAAATCACAGAAATTACAGAAATATGTAGTGCTTTTTTTGCGCAGGTAGCGATGAAAATATGTTGCTTGCAACAATATTTGAGGAGCACTGCGACAGTCTGAAAAGCATTTTCAGACTACTTCACAACGAAAAAAGGGCGGTTCACAACATCGCAGTTTATTGTGAAGAAAGATATGCCGAAAGAAAAATAAAGAGAAATCATGTTATACAGATTTTCAGGAAACGGATTTCAGAGTATTAGCTCAAGGAGGACAACGAAATGATGAAAATTAATGGATTTAACGGAACGAATACGCAGACAGGAGCAATGGGAATGGCACAGGCGAATGATTCTGTGAGTAAAAATATTCAGAATCAGATTGCAAATGCACAGCAGAAATTGCAGGACTTATCATCAAATGAAGAACTGTCATTAGAGGATAAGATGAAGAAACGTCAGGAGATACAACAGGAAATTACAAATCTCAATCAACAGTTAAGACAGCACCAGATTGAACAGAGAAAGGAACAGCAGAGTAAAAAATCATCTATGGATGATATGGTGGCTGGTACAAAAAATACATCTGCAAAGAAAGGAACAGGCTTGTCACAGGCAGGTATGCGGGCAATGATTTCCGCAGATTCATCTATGAAGCAAGCAAAAGTGCAGGGTAGTATGGCAACACAGATGGAAGGAAGAGCCGGTGTGCTTGAGTCTGAAATCAAGCAGGATGCTGGAAAAGGCAATACCGAAAAGAAAGAAGAAGAACTGGCAGATTTGCAGGCAAAAGCGCAGTCTGCAACAGCATCACAGATGTCTTCACTTTCAGATGCAAATAAATCTATGGAAGAAGCAGCAAAGGCAGACAACCGTACAGATGCAGCAGAAACAAAGAAGGATCAAACGCAGAAAGCAGAGAATACACAGGAAAATGCAGATACGGCAACAGATGCATCAGAGAATGCAGATGTTAAAACAGAAACAGCAGAAACAATAAAAAATCCTGCATCAGAAAGTGGACAGTCGGTAGTATATACACCGATCGATATACGTTTATAGTTCGGAAAGGAGGCTGGTGTTATGTCAGAAATCAAAAGTTTTAGTGATTATACAAGTAAATATAACAGCAATGTAGATTTTTCAGCGTTGTTTAGTGGAACGTCAGATAGTTCATCAGTAGGCAATACAAATATGCTTTCTGATTATGCTGCAATCAAAAATGGAAGCTATGGAAAACTTATGAAAGCATATTATGCAAAACAGGATGCTGAAAAATTACCGGGAAAAGGTGATACTTCACAAAAACTTACCTTGATGAAAACAAGTGCGGATTCTCTGAAAAAATCAGCAGATGCTTTGAATGACTCTTCTCTTTGGGAAAAAAAGAAAATAAAAAAGAAAGATGAAAAAACGGGGGAAGAGATTGCGGTAGAGGATTATGACTGGGATAAAATCACCAAGGCAGTAAAATCTTTTGTTGAAGATTATAATGATGTAGTTAAGGAAGCCGGAGAATCTAATACAAAGGATGTATTGCGAAATGCTTCATGGATGACTGGAATGACAGACAAAAACAGTAATATGCTTGCCAAAATAGGTATTACCATAGGAAAAGGAAACAAGTTGGAATTAGATGAGGATGCTTTAAAGCAGGCAGATATCAGTTCGCTGAAAACGGTCTTTACAGGATATAATTCTTTTGTAAGCAAAATATCGCAGAAAGCAACTGGTATATCGAATGCTGCAAACCGGGCGAGTGCAACCTATACAAATAATGGTACGTACTCTAAGACGGATTCTTCTTTGACATCGAGCAAGATAGATAAAGAAGTATAGAAAGTGTGGACTAACTTAGGGAGGTTGCTATGAAAGTTCAAGGAAATAGGTATATTAATAATCCAGAGATGATAAAAAATAAGGTTGAGAAGAAAACAACTGTTCCTCAGAATATTATTTCGGAGGATGATGTGAAAATCAGTGATTCAGCAA
>OGJX01000278.1_pt1 | contig 60015 bp, 37 predicted proteins | sample 1572381 | NCBI WGS metagenome assembly OGJX01 (sample SAMEA2582085, study PRJEB24529) | metagenome | biome: Human gut stool | place: China | collected 2011
TAACACTACAGATTCTGGTCCTGTCATTCCTGGTTCGAGTCCGGGTATCCCAACTCATACGGTAAGGCATCTTTCAGTAATGAAAGGTGTTTTTTTTGTTTATAGGAATTCTGTTTTATGGAGTATTCATAACAATAAACCCCAGGGCTTTCGCCCTGGGGTTTATTGTATTTATTTCTTCTCGGCATCAATAGCCTTGATTTTCTGCTTTACCATTTCGAGGTCAGCCTTGAGTTTCTCAATCTTACGGTTCATTTCTTCTACCAGGCTGTTGCCCTTCTTGCTGGCCGTATTGAAGAAACCGAGGTTGTTCTCGTAGGTAGTAATCTCGCTGCGCAACTGGTCGTAGCGGCGCAAGAGTTTACCACGCTCATTGCCGAGTGCATTGCCGCCTTCCTTGGCAACATTCTTCAAGTTGTTCTTGAAGTTGTCAAAGTGGCGCTTGGCATTGGTGGCGTGAAGTTTCTCATAGGCTGCATCGATAGCCTCATGATACTCTTTGTAGACCTTGTCTTTCTCTTTGAAAGGAACGTGTCCGATTGCACTGTATTGCTTGGCAAGATCTTTGAGCTTCTTTTGGAAATCGTTGTCTGAAATCTCTGCAACTACAAGTTCCTTGAGCTGGGCAATAATGTTGCGCTTCTTGTCCAGATTGGCATGTTCCTCGCTGCGTGAACCGGCATTCTGCTTGTTGCGGGCTTCGAAGAACTTGTTGCAGGTATCCAAAAATTCCTTCCAGAGCAATTCGCCTTGTTTATGAGGTACGGTACCCACCTTCTTCCATTCTTTCTGAAGAGCGATGAACTTGTCGCCAGTCTTCTTCCAGTCTGTACTGTCAGCCAGTTCCTTTGCCTTGTTTACGAGTTGCTGTTTCTTTTCGAGATTGGCAGAGTAGGTATCTTTCAATCCTTTGAAGAATTCTGCCTTCTTGTTGAAGAATTCATCGTTGGCGATGCGGAAACGCTCAAAAATCTTGACGTTCATTTTCTGAGGGGCAAAACCGATAGTGCGCCACTCTTTCTGAATCTCTATGATTTCCTGGGTAACCTTTTCCCAATCCTTGGCAGTCTTGTATTCTCCTTGGTTGGCAGCCTCTACCTTTTCGCAGAGGGCAGTCTTCTTGGCGAGGTTTTCCTCTTCCTTGGCACGCAGGTCTTCGAAGTGCTGCTGGTGCTTCTTGTTGATAACAGTGCTGGCAGCCTTGAAACGCTCCCAAATCTGCTCTCTCAACTCCTTGGCAACAGGACCAATCTCACGATATTGCTGGTGGAGGTCCTGAAGCTGGTGGAAGGCAGAAATAACATCCTCTTCCTCATTGAGTTTCTCTGCAGCCTCGCAGAGTTTTGTCTTGGCTTCAAGATTCTTCTTGAAGTCATATTCGCGGGCTTCGCTGTTCAACTTGAGCATGTCGTAGAACTGCTCTACATAGAGCTGGTAGTTCTTCCATACCTCGTTTGCCTTGTCTGCAGGGATGTTCTTGATTTCCTTCCATTCCTGCTGCAAGGCCTTGAAGTCCTGATATGATTTGTTGGCCTCCTCCGGTGAGGTGGTCATGGCCTTTATCTTTTCGATAATTTCCTCTTTTTTGCGGAGATTATCTTGTTTTTCTTCTTCTTGTGCCAGGAAGATCTTGGCTCTTTTCTCCTTGATAAGTTGCATCTCAGCCTTGAAGGCTTCTTCGGTGTCATCCGGTAGAAGGATATACTTCTCTGGGTCACCGCCTTTTGCGAGATACTCTTTCATCTGTGCGTCTCTTTCTGCGAGATGAATCTTGTAGAAAGTAGTCTTGAGTAGGTCGAGTTCCTCCTTGTTTGGATTTTCGCTGCTATGAGCGATTTCCTTTACTCTTTCGAGCACTTCCTGCTTGGTGGCATAAGCCTTCTTGGCAGGGTCTTCCAGGGTGCTCTGCTGCAACAGAGCTTTTTCTTGAGAGTCCATCATGTCACTTTGTTTAGTTTATGATTCGAGTTTCTTGGGCCGGTAGTCGCTTATCCGCAATTCGACCCCATACAAAATTATATTATTAATAAGTTGCAAACTTAAAAAAAAAAATCGAATATCTTGCCATGATATTCGATTTTTTAATTTTTTTTGTATTTATAATTGCCTTTTTCTTGCTAATCATCGTTTTATGTGCTCTTTCGGGCTACTTAATGCATATCAGAGTAGTATATGCTTAGAGCAGGCGCTTGTATCTGAGGAAGCCCCATGAAAGTGCAGAAACGAGCACGGAGATAACCAGGGCAATGGCAAATCCGTAATGGCTGTCTTCCATACCGTTGATTAAGTTCATACCGAACAATGAGGAAATCAGCGTAGGCAACATCATGACGATACTGATACTGGTCAAGGTACGCATCGTGGTATTCATGTTGTTGTTGATGATGCTCGAATAGGTATCCATCGTCGACTCCAGAATGTCGGAGTAGATGCTTGTAGTTTCGCGTGCCTGTGTCATCTCGATGTTTACGTCTTCGATGAGGTCGGCATCAAGTTCGTCCACCTGCAGCTTGAACTTCAACTTAGACAGGAGATTCTCGTTGCCTCGGATAGAGGTGATGAAGTAGGTAAGGGAGTCCTGCAGGCGGCTCAGGCCAATCAGGCTCTCATTGTTCACACCATGATCGAGGTTTCGTTTTGCCTTTTCTATGAGCGAATTGATCTGTTTCAATCGCTTCAGATACCAAACCGCTGATGAAAGGAAGAGACGGAAGGTCATGTCTACATAGTCGGTGAACCCCTCGCTGCGCTTCTGCTGGTAGCTTACGAAATCAATCATCATATTGGTTTCATAATAGCATACGGTGATGGTAACATCGCGCTTATGGATGATACCCAGAGGCACGGTGGTGTATGGGGTACGGCTGCGTATTTCCTTGACATAAGGGATACGGAGGATGATGAGCATCCAGCCATCGTCATATTCATAGCGGGCACGCTCATCGGTATCGCTGATATCCGAGAGGAAATAATCAGGGATCTTGAATTCTTCTTCCAGCAAGCGCTGGTCTTCATCAGTTGGACATGTTACTTGTATCCAGCAGTTTGGCTGCCACTCATTGAGTACAGTCAGATTCTTGTCTATATTCCAATAAGTCTTCATAGTTTGCTAATCTCCACATAATAAAAGTTTGGGGTATGGAGACTAGCGCTTGGGTACAGCCTACTGAAAGGCTTTGTCGTTGCTGAATCTCCACGCCTTACAATTCATTATTGTTCTCCGCGTGATAATCGTCCATTTTGGTGTTATTTTAATGAAACTTATGCAAGTGAATTTGTATGATCTGCTACAGAGATTTTACAAGACTTGCGAAATCGACTGCAAAGGTAATGATTTCTTTTGAAAACTGGAACAAAAAAGCCGAGAATTTTCACTCTCGGCTTTCTTTTTTAATCTTTTTGTAATTTTGTTCCTTACTTTTACTTTGCAGGAATCTCTGTCAGGAGCTGCTTGACGAGGTTCCAGAAAGGAGCTACGCAACTGATCTGGCAACGCTCATTGGCTGTGTGAGGGCTAAGAAGGGTAGGACCGAATGATACGACATCGAGGTTAGGATACTTGCTCAGGATGATAGAGCACTCCAGACCTGCGTGAACAGCCTGTACCTTACCGTCTGTGCCGTTCTGCTCTTTGTAAACCTTCAATACGTGTTCCAGGATGTCGCTCTTAGGGTTAGGGTTCCATCCCATGTAGCTGCCACTGAATTCAACCTTCATGCCTGCCATGTTGAAACAGCTTTCTATCATTGTGGCAAGATACATCTTGTAGTATTCGTGGCTAGAACGGGCCAGAATCTTGATAGCAGCCTTGCCGTCAACAATCTCAACGATTGCGAGGTTTGAAGAGGTCTCTACAATCTCAGGCATAGATGGAGCCATACGCAATACACCATCGTGGCAAGCGTAGATTGCATCTACAAGGTTATCCTGGATTTCAGCAGGAACCTGCATCTTAGGAGTCTCTACATTCTCGGCGAAGAACTCGATGTTCTCAGTTGTTTCAATGCCTTCGAACTCATCACAGATTTCGTCCTTCCAGTCTGCTACCAGGTCATTCAAAGCTTCAATGTTCTCCTTAGGCAGGGTCAGAACAACCTCAGCCTGGAATGGGATGGCATTGCGCATGTTGCCGCCCTGCCATGAAGCTAGACGGGCATCGAGTTCTGAAATAGCTTCACGCACGAAACGAACCATGCATTTGTTGGCATTCGCTCTGCCTTCGTTGATTTCGATACCGGAGTGACCGCCCTTCAATCCCTTGAGGGTTACCTTAACGGCAGCATCTTCCTTGTCGGTTTCTACCTCTTTATAATCGAGAGTTGCTGTGATGTCGATACCGCCAGCGCTACCGATAACGAACTCGCCCCAAACCTCGGTATCGAAGTTCAAGAGAATGTCGCCGTTCAGTTCGCCTGCTGGGAGATCGTTGGCACCATACATGCCTGTCTCTTCGTCGGCGGTAATCAAGCCCTCGATAGGACCATGCTGCAAATCTTTTGATTCCATTACCGCCATGATTGTAGCTACGCCAAGTCCGTCGTCGCTACCGAGTGTTGTATGATTAGCACGTACCCAGTCGCCATCGATGATGGTTTCAATAGGGTCTGTTTCAAAATTATGCTTGCTGTCTGGTGCTTTCTGAGGAACCATGTCCATGTGCGCCTGCATAATAACGCCTTTGCGGTTCTCCATACCTGGAGTAGCAGGTTTGCGCATCACGATGTTGCCTGCTGGGTCTTGGAATGCCTCTACACCTGCTTCTTTTGCCCAATCGAGCAAATAAGCCTGAATCTTTTCCAAATGTCCTGATGGACGTGGAACTTGTGTTAACTTGTCAAAGTTACGCCAGATTTCAACTGGGTTCAAATTCTTAATGTCAGCCATATTTATTTAATTTAAAATTTATAGTTAATAGTTTATAGGGCATTCTCGCTATACGGCGTAGCCGCTATCAACTATTAACTTTTAACTCTTAACTTTTATCTTTTAACTTTCCCGGTAAACGCCAGTGCTATCCAGGCATAGATTCCCAAAAGGACTACAAGCAGGGTTTGCACGGAGTGTACGATGAGAACGAAGAAGAGGGCATCGTTTGCCTGAATGCCATAGAGTATGAGCATTGTCTTGACGGCAAAATGCCAAGGCCCGGCTCCGTTAGGCGTTGGTACGATGACCGCTATGCTGCCCACGATGAATGTTACCAGACCGCACATCAGATTGAGATGGGAGGTTGCCTCGAAGCATTGGAAGGTGAGATAGTAGTGGAAGAAATAGCTCAACCAGATGCCCAGTGTAAGGGCGATGTAGAGCGGTACATTTCTGACACCTTTCAGCGAGATGATACCTTGCCAGAGTCCTCCCAGTGTTGCTTTCACCTTATTATATATAGCGAGTCGCTTGAGCAGATAGTGAGCCAGGATGAGTACTGCTATGCCACAGATAGCGGTCACAATGTAACCTGTGGCTGTAAACTGGCAGAGTAAACTGTCCATGCTCGTACCTGTTTTCTCAAAGAAATTGAGGAATACCGGAATCTGCATCACAAAGACCAGCGCCGTAATTAGCAGCACGAGGAGTGAATCGATGGCTCTTTCAGTAACGACGGTACCCAAGGCTTTCGGAAACGAAACATCATCCCATTTCTTCAATACGCCGCATCTGGCAAACTCGCCCGCACGAGGAATTACAAGACTCAGAGCATAGGACAGGAAGATGGAGTAGATGCTGATATTGGAGCGTGCCTTTTCACCTAATGGCTCCAGCGACTGTTTCCATCTCCATCCTCTGAACACCTGGGCAGAGATGCCAAAGGGGAACGACAGCAGCATCCAGGTCCAACTCATCTTGTGAAGCAGAACATCTTCTACTTGCTTGAAGTCGAATCCGCGATACATCCAATAAAGGATGGCGCCACCCAGAATGAGCGACAAAGCCACCTTCCATATGTTGTTTGCTATCTTCTTTATATCCATAATTAGATGCAAAGATAATACTTTTATTGACAATATCGTTCGAATCTGCATATTTTTAGCATAAATAAACGCTTGGGCGCCATTTATGGCTAAAAGTATAGCCTTTTTTTAAAGAAACAAGTGACACTTTCCCTTTTTTACCCAAAAAGATAAAAAAAATCGCATACTTCGTGTGGATTCTCAAAAAATAATCGTATTTTTGCAAAATATATAATATAAAGATAAGATATGAAAGCTGTAAAGCCTAAGAAGAATCTCGGTCAGCACTTCTTGACCGACCTCAATATAGCAAAGCGCATCGCCGATACGGTGGATGCCTGCCCGGATATACCTGTTCTCGAAATCGGACCAGGTATGGGCGTTCTTACCCAATATCTCGTAGAGAAACCAAGACCCGTCAAGGCAGTGGAAATCGACTCGGAGTCGGTGGCGTATCTTCATGAGAATTTCCCGACACTCAAGGATAATATTATCGGTGAAGACTTCCTGAGAATGGATTTGAACCAGATATTCGATGGAAAGCAGTTTGTACTGACAGGTAATTATCCATACGATATCTCATCGCAGATATTCTTCAAGATGCTCGATTACAAGGATCTCATTCCTTGCTGTACCGGAATGATCCAGCGCGAGGTGGCATTGCGTATGGCATCAGAACCAGGTAACAAAGCCTATGGTATCCTCAGTGTGCTCATCCAGGCATGGTATGATGTGGAATATCTCTTTACGGTAGATGAGAATGTGTTCAACCCACCACCAAAGGTAAAGAGTGCGGTAATCCGTATGACTCGCAACAAGGTGACTGACCTTGGCTGTGATGAAAAACTGTTTAAGCGTCTGGTAAAGACTGTCTTCAACCAGCGTCGCAAGATGCTCCGTGTAAGCCTCAAGCAGATGTTCCCGGGTGTAACCCCACGCGAGGATTTCTACACCACCGACATCATGACCAAGCGTCCTGAACAGCTCACTATCCAGCAGTTTGTAGAACTCACCAACTATGTGGGCGAAGAACTCAAGAGATTGGGGATAGTTAAGAGTTAATAGTTTAGAGTTGATAGTTAATAGTTAAGAGTTGATAGTTAAGAGTTTATAGTTGATAGGGGCTACGCCATATAGCTAGAATGCCCTATAAACTATAAATTGTAAACTATAAACTATACACAGTAAATTATAAATTGAAATAATTATGATAGACGTTAAAGAAACTTTGAATTCTGCAGCAGAGCGTATGGAGATGGCAGCAATGTATCTCGCAGAGGAGCTCTCTCATGTTCGTGCTGGTCGTGCGAATGTAGCCATCCTCGATGGTGTGCGCGTAAATAGTTATGGCAGTATGGTTCCTCTGAACCAGGTAGCTACAGTTACAACCCCTGATGCCCGTACTATCGCTATCCGCCCTTGGGACAAAAAGGCTATCAAGGATATCGAAAAGGCTATTATGGATAGTGGTGTAGGTATCACTCCTGAGAACAATGGCGAAATCGTACGTTTGGGTATTCCTCAGCCAACAGGTGAGCGCCGTAAGGAACTCGTAAAGCAGTGTAACAAGATTGCTGAGCGAGCTAAGATTGAGGTGCGCAACGTGCGCCAGGAAATCAAGGAAAAGTTGAAGAAAGCTATCAAGGATGGACTTTCTGAAGACTTGGAGAAGGATGCTGAGAACGATTTGCAGAAACTCCACGACAAGTACATCAAGCAGCTCGAAAACCTGATGGACGAGAAGGAGAAGGAAATCATGACAGTCTAAGTCATTCTGAACTTACATTATTTAATAAGTGATAATGAGAGGACTCGTTATTAAAAATACAGGCAGCTGGTACACCGTCAAGACAGACGATGGCCAGCTGATTGAAAGTAAAATCAAGGGCAATTTCAGATTGAAGGGCATCCGCAGCACCAATCCTGTGGCTGTAGGCGATTATGTGCAGCTTATTACCAACCAGGAGGGTACGGCATTTATCTCTTCTATCGAAGACCGCCAAAACTATATCATTCGTAAATCACCTAACCTCAGTAAGCAGAGTCATATTCTGGCAGCTAATGTAGACCAGGCGCTGCTTGTGGTAACGGTGAATTTTCCGCAGACTTCTACTACCTTCATAGACCGATTCCTGGCTGGCGCTGAGGCCTATAGAGTGCCTGTTATCATCATCTTCAATAAAAGTGATATACTTTCAGAAGAAGAATTACATTACGAGAAGATGATGTGTACGCTCTATGAAACCATCGGATATAAATGTATCGAATTGTCGGCAGCTACAGGCGAAGGAGTTGAACTGTTGCGGCCTCTTATCAAGGATAAGAAATCTTTGTTGAGCGGCAACAGCGGGGTAGGAAAGTCAACCCTCATCAACCAGCTCATTCCTGATGCAGAGCAGCGTACCGCCGAAATCAGCGAGGCGCATAATAGCGGAATGCATACCACAACCTTCAGTGAGATGCTGGAACTGCCGGAAGGTGGTTATCTCATTGATACTCCGGGCATCAAGGGCTTTGGTACCTTTGATATCGAAAAGGAAGAGCTGACCAGCTATTTTAAGGAAATCTTCAAGTTCTCTCAGGATTGTAAGTTCTCTGACTGTACCCATACCCACGAACCGGGGTGCGCGGTAATCAAGGCGGTTGAGGAACATTATATTGCAGCTAGCCGCTACCAGAGTTATCTCTCAATGTTGGAGGATAAGGACGAAAATAAATACAGAGAGGCTTTTTGATAGGGAAGAGTGAAGAACGAAGAGTGAAGAAATTTAAAAATCATATTAATGAAAGAACAGAAGGACGTCAGGCAGCGTATCGAAGAAGGTGAGTTCGCACAGAGTGCAGAAATCAGTGCGAGCTATCTGGATGAGGACATCTTGATTATAGATAATGTCAAGGTGTTGCAGAACCCCGACCCTGTGAGATTCCAGATGAACATGATTGCATCTTGTCAGAGAGGCAGCCTGAGAGCTGAACTCAACGGGCGGGAAATCATCGTGGAGAAGGGCGATATATTTATCAGTCCGCCTAACTCTATTCTCGACATCAAAGAGGTGTCGGAAGATTTTGCATGCACTGCCATGTGTGTCAGCAATCACGGCTTGCTTGGTATTCTTCGTTCTCATATCTCGGTATGGAACCGTGCCATGTATGTGAGCAAGGTTTCGGTGTTGAAGATGAACGAGGTGGATATGGTATTCTATTCTAAGTTTACCGACTTGGTGCGCCTCTGTTTGGATCCGAAGTTCAACGACCGCAGTTCGTGGAAACCATATCGCCGTGAGATTGTGGAGACGCTCCTGAAGAGTGCTCTTCTTGCTGTGAGCAATCTTTTGCTGACAGATCTCCCGAAAGAAACTTTGGGAACCAGTGCCAGCGATTTCTTTGATAAGTTCCTGGAGATGTTGCAGCAGAGCGAAATCAAGCATCAGCCTGTAGAATATTTTGCACAGCAGCTTTGCATCACGCCAAAATATCTCTCCATCATCTGCAAGCGCCATTCCGGCAAGACAGCCATCGAGTGGATTACGGAGTATACGCTTGCTGATATCACCTATTATCTCCGTTCTACAACGAAAACAATCAAGGAGATTTCAGGTATACTGGGCTTCTCCAATACCTCATTCTTCGGTAAATATGTAAGAGAGCATCTGCACATGTCACCTCTGAAGTATCGTGAAAGTTTGAGAAAACAATAACAGCAAAATAAAAACTCGCAAATTCTAAAGAAAGAATCTGCGAGTTTTTTGTTTCTATCAAATAGGGTGGAGCTGGAGGGATTCGAACCCTCGTCCGCACAAGGAAACCATACGCTTTCTACATGCTTATTCCAGCCTTCGGTTTTCGAGGCATGACAGGACCTGGACCACCAATCATACCCTTATCCTCTAAAATTTCATCCATGCAACGAGGCGTACATGAACTATTTCCGATTTACCTGCACCGCTTGATCAACAAGATTCGGAACAACATCCGTTGAGCGATGTCTCGTTCCAGCACCCTGTGCTGGAATAAAGCTAGTTTACTATACTTCGACTAGGCAGCGAGAGCGTAGTTATTTTCGCCAATTAATTTTTTGTTCACTAGGATTTAGGAGGTAGCCAACGAGCCTCCGCATGCTTACGTACCATTTCATCTCGCCGTCAAATCCAGTCAACCCCGAGAATTTTCTGATATTGGGTGCAAAGATAAGGCGAAAATTTGAAATTACCAAATATTTTTAGGGAAAAAACTGCCAGCATCCTCATTTTCATTATTTTTAGGTATTGCATACCTTCTTAGAAATATGTACCTTTGCAGCCTGATTTAAGATAGTAATAATGATTATGAATATGCTAAATAAGAAAATAACTTGGAGAAAACAACATAAATGGTTAGGCATCGGTATGAGCTTTTTCATGCTGATGTTCTGCTTGTCGGGTATTTTGCTCAACCACCGTTCGCTTATCAAAGATGTGGACGTGAGCAGGAAATATCTGCCAAGCCGCTATGAATTCAAGAATTGGAATGGCGGGTTGCTGAGGGGAACGCTTGCTTTGGATGATGCCATATTGCTGTATGGAAACGGGGGAATCTGGCAAACGGATTCTACAGCTTCCACATTCAGGGACTTTAATAAGGGGATTCCAGCAGGAGCAGACTGCCGACAGATAAGAAATGTTGTCAGAACGGATGATGGTTCTGTCTGGTCGGTATCTCCATTTTCACTCTACCGGTTGGGGAGTCACAAAATATGGAAAAGCGTAACTCTTCCAACAGAGCCGGAAGAGAAGTTGAGCGACATTTCTGCTCATGGAGATACGCTTTTGGTTCTCAGCCGCTCCTATGCTTATGTTTCCTTGCCACCTTATCAGAACTTCCACCGGATAGAATTGCCTATGCCAAAGGAGTATGATGGGAAGGTTACAGTCTTTCGTACGATATGGCTGCTTCACAGTGGAGAGTTGTTTGGCAGCATTGGTAAACTTATCGTAGATGGCATTGCCATCATCCTGGTGTTGCTCTGCATCTCAGGTCTTATCTTCTGGTTAAAGCCTAAACAGAAGAGGTTGCTTCGCTTTTCGCTACAATGGCATGACAAAATAGGCCGATACACCATCATGCTTACTTTGTTGATAGCCCTGACAGGTTGGTGCCTTCGTCCACCTGTGATGATAGCCTTGGTGTTGAACAAGATGCCGTCTATTCCTGGGACGACGCTTCATAGCAAGAACCCGTGGAATGACAAACTCCGTGTGGTGCGTTATGATGAAAAGTTCGGTGACTGGCTCTTGTCAACTTCGGATGGTTTCTTTTCCGTGAATTTCCAGACAGGAAAGTTGGAGTCCATCTCCAATACTCCACCAGTCAGTGTTATGGGATTGAATGTCCTTCAGCAAAACAAAGATGGTAAATGGTATTGCGGTTCGTTTAGTGGTCTCTTTGTTTGGGATAGAGTAAAGGGGATAACCGTTGATTATTCTACCGGGAAAGCTGCTTTAAAGGACGCTGGCGCACCATTCGGAAAAAAGGCGATAGCAGGTATGAGCCAGGATTTCTCTGATACGCCTGTCATTGCTGAGTATAATGAAGGAACCGACTTTGCGCCACAACCCGCTTATATGAACCAACTGCCCATGTCATTATGGAATGTGGCTCTGGAGGCTCATAGCGGTAGAATCTTCATAGGTAGTATTGCTACATATATATTTATCTTCGTGATGGGAATACTTGCCGTATGGTGTCTTTGGTCTGGGTATGTCATTAGACTGGTGAAGAAAAAATAAAAAAAGTTTTAATGCGTTGTTTTAATTGCCATATTGCCATATTGCCATATTGTATGTGCAAATGGTTGATACTCAGCGTAAAAGTACGTATGGCAATTCTCGGAAAAGCGCCGGGAATTGCCATATATTGCCATTGTGAGAATTAGTACCCTCATTTTCGTCGCGACGTATCTGTTGCTGCGTCGCGACGCAGTTATTGTTACGTCGCGATGTATCAGATGCTACGTCGGGACGTAATTTCTTCCGCATCGATGGCGAAGTTATGAATAAAGATTGTTCATGGCAATATATGGCAGATAACCCCTAAAAATAAAGAATTGCCATACACCTAACAGCTTTGTAATCAGAGAGATTACTGGCTGGCATGGCAATATGGCAATTCTTGAAAGAAAAATATTTTAAAATAAATCTTGTTACTTCACGCTCCACTCAAACAAACCGCAGGACAGAGTTTCTGGCTGCTTCAGTTCGAGCTTTACAGCCTTGGTCTTCACTGGGTCGAAATTCACGATGCAGGCTACACCACGCTTGCATGGATAAGCATCGGCTCCTGGAACTTCCTTCCAATTGCCTGCCTCGTCCTGATAGTAGAGCTTCCAGCTGTCTGGTACCTTGCAACCGCCCCATGGCTGGTCGTCGTACCAATATACGGTGCTGGTCTTGATTTCCTTGCTCTCAGGGAAGGTGTAGGTAATCCACTCTGTGGTGTTCTTCTTTGGCCACCAGTGGATGTATGGGATAGAGCGGTCGTTCTCATCGGCAGGAACCAGTCCGTCGGTGATACTGCTCTTGGCTGGCACTGGAGAAGAGAATTCTACCTTAGCCTGTGCAGCGAGAGTTGCAGGAGCTGATGGCTTTGCTGCCTTGACATCCTGTGGCAACCATACCTTCATGTTGCCGTTGCCACGATGAGCCCAAGCGAAGTATGGGATGAGGGTCAGGGTCTGGTCCTTGGTGCTCAGCTTGCCGCTCTTGTCGTAGGCGAGGGTCTGCACGTTCTCGGTCAAGGTCTCCATGCTCTGCCCCTTGTAGAGTGTCAGTACATTCTTATATTTAGGGTCGATGAAACCATCGTACGAGAGCTTGCCCTCAGCGAACTGAGGTTCGCGGTTCTCCAGGATGCTCATGATATCGAAGCCCTGGTTGTCTGGCCACTCTGCACAATATACGATAGGACCACGCTCGATGCTGATGCAGCCACGGTCGGCCTCTACCTTGTTGTTGGCACGTACGGTGCGTGCCTCCATATCGAAGTGAACGCGAACCACATCGCCCTTCTTCCACTTGCGGTTGATGGTATAATAGCCATCCTCTGTTACCTTAGCCTCTACCTTCTTTCCGTTTACGGTGATGGTATAGCCCAGTCGCTTGCCGTCGCTGTAGTAGTAAAGGTCTGATGGTACTGGCTGACCCTTTACCCAGCCAGGGATGCGGATCTTCATACCAAACTGACCAGCCTTGTTGTCATCCACCTTGATGGCGATATCTCCGTTCCAAGGGTACTGTGTGTCCTGGCTCAAAGCCACCTTCTTGCCAGCTACCTTCAGAGAAGATGAGTTGCTGAGGAAGAGGTTGACATATACATTCTTGTCCTTTACGGCATATACATAGCCTGGGAGGGATGGCAGGAAACGGCAGATGTTGCTAGGGCAGCAGGCACAGCCGAACCAAGCCTGACGCTGATGCTGACCCATGCTCTCCAATGGGTTAGGGTAGAAGAAGCCGCCGCCGTCCATGCTCACACCACTGATGAGACCATTGTAGAGGGTACGCTCCAATACATCGTAATACTTACTCTCGCCATGGAGAAGGAAGAGACGGTAGTTGACATAAACATTGCCGATAGCTGCGCAGGTTTCGCAGTAGGCACTCATGTTAGGCAACTCGTAGTTTTTGCCGAAAGCCTCGCCGTTGTTGGTGGCTCCGATACCTCCGGTGATGTAGAGCTTCTTGCTCACGATGTTGTCCCAGATGCGGTCGATGGCGTGGATATAGGCGGTATCGCCGGTGAGGGCTGCTACATCTGCCATACCAGCATACATATAGGTGGCACGAACGGCATGACCTACAGCCTCGTCCTGCTCCAAAACCGGTTTGTGGCTCTGAGAGTATTCCTGTTTGATAGATGTCTTTCCACGGTAGTCGAGGAAGAACTTAGCCTCTTCGAGATATTTCTTGTTGCCTGTAGCGAGATAGAGCTTGCAGAGTGCCATTTCGGCAATCTGATGTCCCGGTACCACGCAAGCCTGTCCTGGGTTAGGACCAACCTCGCGAACCACGCAGTCGGCATAGCGGATAGCGATATCGAGGAACTTGCGGCTACCTGTAGCCTGCCAATGAGCCACGGCACCCTCCACCATGTGACCGAGGTTGTAGAGCTCATGGCTCAAGTCTTCCTCCATGCTCCAGCGCTTGTCGCCTGCCCAGAAGTGAGGATGCTTCGGGTTCTGTGTACGGGCGGTATAGAGATATCCGTCAGCCTCCTGAGCCGGAGCGATGATGTCGAGCACGCTGTCGATATAAGCCTTAAGCTTCTGGTCTGGATAAGTCTGGAGCACGTAGCTAGCGCCCTCGATAGTCTTGTATGGGTCGGTATCGTCGAAGCTGTAAGGCATCAGTTTGCCCACGTCGTAACTGTCGCTAGGGTGAGCGGCGCGCTCAAAGTTCTTGTATCTGCCCTCTGTCTCGCACTTGCTGAAAGCCAGCGGGATGGTTACCTTGCGAGAGGTTTCGATACGCTGTCCCCAGAACGTATTGTTCCAAACCTTTACTGATGTGAAAGGCACCGGAGTGATAGGATAACCACCCGAGCTCTTGTTTACCTTCTGTGCCGAGGCAGGCATCAATGCCAATGCTGCCAAGGCTGATGTTACTAAAATCTTCTTCATGTATTGCTAGTTTATTTTGTTTGTCTTTTGTAAGGAATGTATTCATCCCAGAGTTTCAATGAGTGCAGATAGCCTGAGAAAGGCCATGCCTCTTCGGCATTCTTGCCCAGAAGCATAAACTGCGATGGCTTGACGAGGAGCTGGATGTCCTTCTGGCTGATAAGCTTGTCGTTGATGTAGATGCTTTCGATTCTGCCGTCGAAGCAGACATATACGTGCTGCCACTTGCCTTCCAGGGTCTTCATCTCCTTGTAGCCGGCATCCTCGTACCATCCGTAGTGGTTCATCACACCGCAGCGTGGTTCGGTGCCGTTTACCAGCATCAGTTTCTCCAGTTCGTCATGTGATGAGGTGAAATCGGCAACGCATTCATTCTCGGCAATCTCCGGATTCAGAATCCATGCCTCGATGGTGTATGGAGCGTTGTCGCGGATGGTGGCTGGGAGCATGAAGTTGCTTCTGTAACTCTCCTTGCCGGTAAAGGCGAATGCCTTTTTGCCCTCTATGGTCTTGATGATGGCTGCTGTATCGTGCTGCGTCTCAAACTCGCCCTTGAGGTGAACATCCAGCGGACTGCCGTTCTTGATGTAAGGTACGGTATCGCCCTCGTTGTAGTAGTCAGCGCTGATATCTACCACCAGTCCCTGACTGTTCTTATCGGCTACTGCCTCACGCACGATGTTGCTCTGGGCATCGAAAGCCTTTTCTGCAGCCTCCTGTTCCCAGTTATAATAACGGAGATTGGTGAGGGTAAATTGCTTTTCGCCTGAACTAATTTCCAGTTTTCCTTCAGAAAGATTCAGACGAGGATCGTTTTCATCTATCTGATGCCAGCTTCCGTTGTCGAAAGCCTGGGCGGTGAGGGTGTGCTTGCGTGCCTTGTTGAGCTGCGGATGAGTCATCACCAGCTGGGCACCCGGTTGCAGGGTGATGGCATCTTTGCCAGCCATACGCTCTCTGAGGGCGGTGCCCTGAAGAAGCGAAAACTTGCCGGCGAGCATTCCCTCGTTGTTATGCCAGGTAGTGCCATTGAAATCGGCTGCCGTCAGACCAATCCACTGCTGTGGGGATGAATCTTCTACGGAACCGTAAACCTTGATGTTCCAGATAGCGCCACCGAAACCGTTCTTCTGTCCGCCGGTATAGGTGAGACGGATGTACTGTGCCTTGGCATTTCCGAAATCTACCATTGGTGAACCAGCCAGACGGTTCTGTCGTTTGTCGGAGAAGGTCTGCCAGTGTTTCCCATCATTCGATGTCTCGATGAGATACTGATAGAACTGTGTTCCGTATTCAAACTGAGTCCAGATGCTCTTGATGCTCTGCTTCTTGCCCAGGTCTATCTGAATCCAAGCCGGTCCGGTGGTGCGAGGACGCCAGAGTGTGCCGTTGTTGTCATCAACCGCATATTCCGGACGGAAATCATTGTCATAATAAGAGGATGCTGTAACCTTGGCACCGAAGGCGAGGTTCTTAGCCACCTTCATCTCCGGTTTCAGATCGAGACCTTCGTGGGTTGGAACGACCTCCTTGATGGTACCATCTGCATTGAATTCGAGTTTGTCGATTGCCACCTGACGATGGAATCCACGGTTGGAATGTGGATTGTCGTGGCGATGATATACGATGTAGTAGTTGTCGCCTTCCTGCAGCACGCTGTTGTGTCCCGGACCGTGAACGGTTCCGTCGGCATTGGTCTTGAGGATGGTGCCGTGGTAGGTATAAGGACCGAGCGGACTCTTGGCTGTGGCGTAATCTACGCGGTAGCTGGCATCCTCGCAATGCTCGCAGGAGTAGAGAAAGTAGTAGATGCCGTTGCGCTTGAAGACGAAAGGAGCCTCGAAAAAGTGAGTAACCTCGGTGTTCGGGATGAGCTTGGTTTCGCTGAATGATTTCATGTCAGGATTCAGCTTACCTGCTCCGCAACCGAAGCCTTTGTAGATGCCCCAGGTGCCCCAATACATATAGACCGAACCATCATCATCCCGGAAGGTCTGACCATCCAGGGTGATGGCATTCTTTACGAATCTATCCGGTACGAGCACGGCTTCGCTCTCGCCCAGCACGTTCTTCCAAGGACCGCGAGGTGTATCGCCTACACCCAGATGGAGCTTGCAAGGCTGGCAGTAGAGATAGTAATACTTGCCGTCGGTTTCGTTCTGCATGACATCCGGTGCCCAGATCCAGTGGCTGTCCGGCCAGTTCATTGGCATTAGGGTCCAGTTCTTGAAATCCTTGCTGCACCAGAGCTGTGCCGGTCCGAAACCGGCTCCGCTACCATCGGTAGTAGCATATATATAATAGGTGTCACCAAACTTCTTGATGGTTGGGTCGGCAAAATAACCAGGCAGGATAGGGTTGCCGGCTCCCGGAGTGTTGTAAGCAGCTTTCTGGGCAGCCCCCGTTTGAGGTACTGCCGCAGCTGCTGTTACGAATAGTGTTACAATTATATTCTTATTAACCATATATCAACTTCTTTTTTTTAATTGCTTTTTTATTTCTTGATAACCTTGATGACGAATCCACCGCCCGAAGCAAGATGGATCTTCATTTCTGAATTCTGATGGATGTCGTATTTCTCTATCTTGTAATCCTCGGCATCGTGGTTGGCATTGATGCCATCCTTCAATACGATTGCTTCGTAATCTCCATCCGCGAGGAAATCAAACTTCAGGGTGAGCGTGCGCTCATCCCAGTTGCTCTGACCGCCAACATACCAGTCGTTGCCCTTCTTTCTGGCGGTAACGATATACTTTCCGATTTCGCCTTGTGGCACGATGGTCTTGTCGAAAACTACAGGCAATGAAGCAATGTATCGGGTGTATGGCTCATCCGCCTCATAGTTGGTAGGAGTGTCGGCGAGCATCGTAAACGGACTGTCCTGTACGATGTAGCAGGCAGCCTGGTGGCATCGGGTACCCATCGAAATCGGTTTGGTGTAGATTGCCTTCCAGTTGTCGCGGGTTCCGTTTCTCATCGCTCCCGGTGTGAAATCCACCTGTCCTGCCATCATTCGGATGTATGGGAAGGTGACATCGTAGAGCGGCATGTCATTCTTAGCTTCCGTCCAGCGGCACTCTTCCATACCGAAAACACTCTCGTAGTTGAGGATGTTAGGATAGGTGCGGTTCAGGCCGTGTGGCTTGTAGATGCCGTGCAGGTCGAGGATGAGATGATGCTTGGCGGTGCAGGCAGCCAGACGTTCCACCATTTCGATGGCGGTCTGGTCGTCGCGGTCCATAAAATCCACCTTGAATCCCTTGATGCCCATATCGGCATAGGTCTTGCAGATGGTTTCCTGGTTCTCGTTCATCACGTTGAAGACTGCCCAGAGCACGATATCCACGCCCTTGCTCTTACCATATTCTATGAGCTTAGGCAACTGGATATCGTCTATTGGTTTCAGAATGCTTCCCTCTTTCGAGTTGTACCATCCTTCATCAAGGACGATGTATTCCAAACCGTGATTATGAGCAAAATCTATGTAATATTTGTAAGTATCGAAGTTGATGCCTGCCTTGAAATCCACACCTTTCAGATTCCAGTCGTTCCACCAGTCCCAGGCCACCTTGCCCGGTTTGATCCAGGAAGTATCGCCTATTTTGTTGGGAGCAGCCAGGGCGTACACCAGATTGTTGATTGGCATCTGGGTATCGTGCTCTGTGATGGCGAAGATACGCCAAGGATAATTGCGCTTGCCGGTGCTGGTAGCGATATAATCGCAGGTGCTCTTTACATGGCTCATATGGCGCCAGGGATAGTAAGCCATCTCCTTAGGGTAGGGAGCGAAGACGGCTCTCAGAATACCTTTCTCCTGATCCTGTTTGCTGCTGTTAGCCTTCAGCCACATGCCCGGATACTTCTCCAGGTCGCTTTCCAGGATGGTGACCTTTGCCTTTCCGCAATCTATGGTAGCTGGCAGGAAGACCAGATCCTGGCGGGCGGTATCAAGCCGTGTTTCGTGATAGATATTCTGGAAAGCCATGGCAAAAGGCTTTTCTGGTGTCGTGGTGTATGGCAACCATGCCTTCTTGTCCTTGCCAAACTGGTAGGCGGCGGTTTCATTCAGTATGATGGTCTTGCCTTTTCGCTGGGTATAGAATCGGTAAGCCACTCCCTCATCGTAAGCTCTCAGGATGATGCCGAAACCATTCGTCAGTTTCAGATTCAGTTCCTGATATGCTGTTTCAAAGTTTTGCTGACGATAGAATGGCGCATGGATGGTTTCCTTATGGTTGCTAAGCTTGTGGCTTGCTACCTTCGGATTCTTACCCATGTCCGTTCCATCGTTCAGCGTTACACCTATTGAAGACTCCTGTAAAAGAATGGAGCCATTGTATTTAAATTGAAGAGAGAGAGACTTGTTGGTGTTGAGTTCTGCTACGATTTTACCATCTGGTGATTTCACCAGATAGTTCTCTGCCGATACTGTTGCCCCTATATATAATAAGGTGGCGATGAAGAATAGTTTCTTTATCATAACTTTCTAGGTTTATTGTTGTTTTGTCCGTTTTGTTGTTCGCTTGATGGCAATGCCTGTATTACCGGATTACCACAAGTTTTTATTTCTGCTGCAAATTTACGAATAGAATTGTTTATGTAATGCAAAGAAAGTCCAAAATGATGAAAATATCGTATCACAAGTATCCTGTTAGACGATAATTGTATCTTTATGTACGATAATTTTAGGACTTCGTTGATTTTTTCTGTTATTTTGCAGCCAGAAAAATAAATGAAACAATAATAAACCTAGAAGATATGGATTTAAAGCAGTTTACATTATTGATAGGTGTAGCCAGTTTGCCATCCATGACAACGGCAGCCACTGTTTATCGCACCATCTCTAAGGTGGAGGCAATATCAGTGGATTGTCCGGTGGGCACAGCTCCCCGACTTCCTAATCTCGTATGGGTAACCTATTCTGATGGTTATTCTGAGTATCGCCAGGTGCGCTGGGCTAACTCTCCGCTTGCTGATGAGCAGGCTGAGGCTGATGCGCAGAAACATCCTGCCGGGAGCCAATATGAGATAGGTGGTTTTGTGATTGGTGATGAGACTACCGACAATGGCTATCCTGTCAAGGCACAAATCAAGGTGGTGGCAGGAGGCTATCAGACTCCAGGAAAGGAAGTGGCTCATACCTTCTCACTCGCTGATGTGAGCATAGATGGTGACAACCGACTCACCCACAACCGTGATGAGGCACTCCGTGAGATTTGTTCCTGGGATGTTACCCAGCAGCTCTACAACTATCGCGATACCTACGGACTCAGTACCGAAGGGTATACCAAGAGTGATGGCTGGGATTCGCCAGACACCAAGCTCAAGGGGCATGGATCTGGTCACTATATGTCGGCAATCGCACAGGCATACGCCGTGGCAACCAACCCAGAGCAGAAGGCCATCCTCCGCAAGAACATCACCCGAATGGTGAATGAGTTGCGGGAGTGTCAGGAGAAGACCTTCGTATATGATAAGGAACTAAAGCGCAACTGGGAGGCTCGTGATTTCGCTCCTGAGGCAGAACTCAGAGAGATGAAGGGCACCTGGGCTGCTTTTGATGAGTATAAGAAGCACCCTGAACTTTATGGCTACGGCTATATCAATGCCATTCCGGCTCAGCATTGTGCTCTGATTGAAATGTATCGTGCTTACAACAACTCCGATTGGGTTTGGGCACCTTATTACAGCGTACACAAGCAGCTTGCCGGTCTGATAGACATCGCAACCTATTTTGATGATAAGGAAATCTGCGATAAGGCTCTCCTCATCGCCAAGGATATGGGACTCTGGGTATGGAACCGCATGCACTACCGCACTTATGTAAAGCAGAACGGCACCCAGGATGAGCGCAGAGCCAAGCCGGGTAACCGCTACGAGATGTGGGACATGTACATCGCTGGTGAGGTGGGAGGTATGAGTGAATCGCTCGCCCGTCTTTCTGAGATGGTTTCCAATCCGGATGAAAAGGCAAAGCTCCTCGAGGCAGCCAACTGTTTCGATGCGCCTAAGTTCTATGATCCGCTGAGCAAGAACATCGATGACATCCGCACCCGCCATGCCAACCAGCATATTCCGATGATTATCGGAGCGCTGCGCAGTTACAAAAGCAATCAGAAGCCATACTATTATAATCTGGCTGAGAACTTCTGGAGACTGGTGCAGGGCAGATACATGTATGCGATGGGTGGTGTAGGAAATGGAGAGATGTTCCGCCAGCCATATACCCAGATTCTGAGTATGGCAACCAATGGACTGCAGGAAGGCGAATCGGAGGCTTATCCGGATATCAATGAAACCTGCTGCGCGTATAACCTCGTCAAGTTGAGCAAGGATTTGAACTGTTATAACCCTGATAATGCGCAGTATCTCGACTATATCGAGCGCACGCTGTACAATCAGATTATCGGTTCGCTCAATCCGGACCAGTATCAGACCTGCTATCAGTATGCAGTAGGATTGAATGCTACCAAGCCGTTCGGCAATGAGACTCCTCAGAGCACCTGCTGCGGTGGTACAGGTTCTGAAAATCATACCAAGTACCAGCAGTCGGCTTATTTTGCCAACGATCATACTCTCTGGGTAGGTCTCTATATGCCAACCACCCTCCACTGGAAGGAGAAGGGTGTGACCATCAAGCAGGATTGCCTGTGGCCGGCACAGCATTCAGCCATCAAGATTACGGAAGGCGAGGGCGATTTCACCCTGAAACTCCGTGTACCATACTGGGCAACTCAAGGTTTCTCCATCAAGGTGAACGGCAAGGAAGTGGCAAAGAGCTATCAGCCTAGCACCTATGTAGAACTGGAGCAGAAGCACTGGAAGGTGGGAGATGTCGTAGAAATCGACATGCCGTTCAGCAAGCATATCGAATATGGTGCCGACAAGCTTTCGAGCGATGTGGCAAGTCTGGACGGTACTCCGCTGAAGACATCCTGGGTAGGAACCCTGATGTACGGACCATTGGTGATGGCGGGCACAGGCGCACAGACCTGGAACCAGGCTACGCTGAACATAGACTCCAAGTTGAGTAATATCACCGTGGGCGAATCAAACGGCGTGACCACAGGTGCGGGAGCCAATCTCCTTACCCTGAAGCTGGATGGCAAGGAATTCCAGCCCGATTATTACCGCAACGCCAACAGTACCCACTACTACCGCATCAACCAAACCGATGCCAAGAGCAAGAAGAGCAAGAAGGTGAAGATAGATTTCGGTGAATTGAATTCTCTCCTGAATCTTGCCGCAGAGCGTAAGGCTGACCAGGAGAAGTGGAATGCCCTCTCTCAGAAGGTTCCGGAGTATGCTCCATGGGCACCGTTCGGATATGAGCGCATGCAGAAGGTAATGGCTCAGGCACAGGAGCTGGTGGCAAAGGGTAAGAAGAAGGTAACCCAGGACGAACTGGAAGGTACTACTGCCATCCTGAACCGTGCCATCAACACGATGCGCCCTGGTAATCTTGCCGAGATGGAAGACCTCCGAGAACTCTCCGGTCTGCTTCGCCGTGCCGGTTGGCCGGATGACAACACCAGCGAGGAACTCAAGGAAGCTATCAGTTATGGCAGAATGGTTCAGAAATACGTGACCGACGGAAGTGGAACCCACGACATGATTCATGCCGCTGTGGAAAAACTGAAGAAGGCGATGAAACAATAAAAAAGATATAGAAACAACAAAACAATAAAACATTAAAGACAACAAAGACATCATTTAGAATAAACAACATTTAAGTGTAACAAAATCGGCTTAAAAGACGAAAATATCGTCTAAATCGCCAGGTTTGGACGATATTTTCACTTTTTTAGACGATAATGTAGCATAATATACAAAATATTGTGTTACTTTGCAATCGAAATTTAAACAATTATAAACCTAGCAAAAATAGAAAATGAGACAGACACAAAAAATCTCAGGCTTTGTACATAGTCAAGCTTATGTAAAAGCCATCGCGTGTTTGGTCCTTGCATGTGGGGGGGCATTACCTACTCTAGCTGCAAGTGAGACCTTATCAAACCCTAAGGTAGAGGAAGCTCAACAGAGTGAAATTACCGTAAAGGGTACAGTTGTTGACGATGCCGGTGAGTCAGTCATCGGAGCTACCATTATGGAAAAAGGAACCCGTAATGGTACGGTTACTGATATTGATGGTAACTATGTTATTAAGGTAAAGCGTAATGCTCAGTTGACTATTTCGTACTTGGGATATGCTACTCAGGTAGTTCCTGCCGGAACTTCAAAAGTGGTTTTGAAATCTAACGATACCAAATTGAATGAAGTGGTGGTCGTAGGTTTCGGTACCCAGAAAAAGGTAAACCTTACGGGTGCGGTGACCGCTGTTTCGGGTGAGGAATTGGATAGCCGTCCTGTAAGTAATGCAACTCAGGCTCTGCAGGGTATGGTGGCTGGTTTGCAGATTACCCAGGCTGCAGGTAGTTTGGATGATACTCCAAGCTTGAATGTACGTGGTACAACTACAATCGGACAGGGTTCCAGTGGAAGTCCGTTGGTCTTGATCGATGGTATGGAGGGTGATATCAATACCATCAATCCTCAGGATATTGCCAGCGTATCTGTATTGAAGGATGCAGCTGCATCATCTATTTATGGTTCTCGTGCACCTTTCGGTGTTATCTTGATTACTACCAAGAGTGGTGGTAAGCGTGACAAGGTAAGTATAAACTACAACAATAATTTCCGCTTCAGTACCCCAATTCGTATGAAGCATACTATGAATTCTGTCGATTTTGCTTGTATGCAGAATGATGCGAATACGAATATTGGTGGTGGTCAGATTTTTACACCAGACCATGTTCAACGTATGAAGGATTGGATAGAGGGCGAATATGTTAATGCTGGTACCCGTAAGGATAAAAATGGCAATTTGATTTATTCTTTGGATGCGGATGCTAATGGCTATTGGTTGAGTGGATTTACCGATGGTTATGCTTCTACCGATTTCTATGATACAATATACAAAAAACATACATTCTCTCAGGAGCACAATGTAAGTGCAACCGGTGGTGATGACAAACTCAACTACTATGCTTCATTTGGCTATTTAGGTCAGGATGGTTTGATCAAGGTTGCTGATGAAGGTAGTAGCCGATATACTGCTACTGCCAAGATTTCTTCACAGTGGACGAATTGGATGAAGTTTAACTACTCTCTCCGTTTTGTTCGCAAGGATTATCATCGTCCTCAGTCTTTGGGTTCTGGTGTATATGAATATCTTGGTGGACAGTGGCCATGTGTTCCTTTGTATGATAGAAATGGTAATCTCTATAATGAGATGGTAAATACCATGACGAATGGTGGTACATATCGTTATCAGAATGATGAGTATAATCATCAAGTAGGTTTGGACATCGAACCAATCAAGAATTGGGTTACCCATGCTATCTTCAACTATCGTACATCCCATAATGAGAGTCATACAGATATGCAGCATACTTATCTGTATAATCTGAATGGTGAGGCTTACGACCAGAATAATTTTACCTATGTAGGTGAAGATTACTATAAGGAAAATTATACCAATTTCCAACTCTATTCTGAGTATTCGTTCAATTTGCAGAAAAAACATAATTTCCATATTATGGCAGGTTTCCAGTCTGAGGATGAGCGTATGAAGTACAAATATGCAGATAGAGCTGGTATTATCGTAGGTAATAAGCCTCAAATTGATGGTACAACTGGTATTGATGTTTATGGTAATCCTGTGGATCCATCTGTGTCTGGCAACATGAGCCGTTGGACAACTTGTGGTTTCTTTGGTCGTTTGAATTATGATTATCAGGGCAAGTATCTCTTTGAGGTTAATGGCCGATATGATGGTTCTTCTAGATTCCGTCCGGGAAATCAGTGGAAGTTTTTCCCATCTGTTTCTGCAGGTTGGAATATTGCACAAGAGAACTTCATGCAGCCAATCAATGATTGGATTGGTCAGTTGAAGCTTCGTGTATCTTATGGTAACCTGGGTAACCAGAATGTTGGTACTTACCAGACTTATCAGACGATTGGTGTATATGCCAACAATGGTACATGGCTGCAGGATGGTTTGAAACCTATGACAGCTTGGGCACCAGGCCTGGTTTCTCAGAATTTGACATGGGAAACCATCCAAAGTTTCAATGTCGGTCTTGACTTTGCGTTCTTGAAGGATCGCTTGCATGGATCATTTGACTGGTATGTGCGTAAGACAAAAAATATGATAGGTAATGCCCCTGAGCTTCCAAGCATCTTGGGTACAGCTGTACCTGTTACTAACAATACCGACTTGCGTACCAATGGTTGGGAGTTGACTATCGGTTGGAACGACCGCTTGTCTAATGGTTTGCAGTATGGAATCAGCCTCAATCTCTCTGATGCCTATGCTACTATCACAAGGTATCCTAATAACCCTTCTCATTCATTGGGTAACTATATTGAGGGACAGCGTATTGGTGATATCTACGGTTATGAGACCATCGGTATAGCTAAGAGCCAAGAAGAGATGGATGCTCATATAGCAAAGGTTGATCAGAGTACTATTGACAATAACAAGTGGGGTGCTGGTGATATCATGTATCGTGACCTCAATAATGATGGTAAGATTTCCCCGGGTGCCAATACGTTGGAAGATCATGGAGATCTTAAGAAGATAGGTAATTCCACACCACGTTATCTCTTCGGTATCGACTTGAATGCTGCTTGGAAAGGCTTCGATGTACGTTGTTTCTTCCAGGGAGTCATGAAACGTGAGTATTGGGCTAGTACACGTTACTTCTTTGGTACTTTCGAATATGGTCGTTGGTATCAGGTCTGCCTGGATGGTTTGCAAGACTATTATCGTGACGAGAACTCTTGGTCTGTTGTCAATGGCTTCCAGGAGCCAAACAAGGACGCTTACTTGCCACGTGCAGCCTATAGCGCCAAGAATGAGCAGATTCAGACAAAGTATCTGCAGGATGCTTCTTACATTCGCTTGAAGAATCTTCAGATTGGTTATACCTTGCCACAGGATTTGACACGTAAGATTTCTATTGAGAAACTTCGTGTTTACTTCTCGGGTGAGAATCTCTGGACAGGAACATCTCTCCGCAAGCAGTATGACCCAGAGACCATCGGTACATGGTATGGCAATGGATATCCATTGAACACAACCTTCTCTTTTGGTTTAAGTTTAACATTATAAATATTAGAATGATATGAAATTCAATATATCTTTAAAGGTACTTCCTTTGTTGGCATGCGGTATGTTGATGGCTTCTTGTAATGATTTCCTGAAGCAAGAGCCTCTTACAGATATTACTCCTACCGACTATTACAAGGATGCTACTCAGCTTCAAGCTGTAGCTAATGCTTTTTATCAGACTGTATTGCCATATCATAGTGGTGCAGGCTATGGTACATTCGCATACGATAATGGTACAGATAATCAGACCGGTTCTGATGGCGATTCTAAGTATAAGAAAGGTAGTTGGAAGACTAGTAACGACAACTCTTCATGGAGCTGGAACAATATTCGTGATATCAACTATCAGTTGAATATAGCACAGTCTAACTATGAGAATGGATTGATTGCGGGTAATGAAAATAAGATTCGTCAATATATCGGCGAGTTACACTTCTTCCGTGCCTATGCTTATTTCAGCTTGTACAAGAGTTTTGGTGACTTACCTATTGTGACAGAGGCCATGCCTGAAAATGAGGCTATCCTTGTAGCAGCTAATAAGCGTAGTCCTCGCAACGAGGTTGCTCGTTTTATTCTTGCCGACCTGGATTCTGCTGTAACCTATATGGAGCCTGATGGTTGGGAAGCAACCACACGTATCTCTCCTGCTGTTGCTCATCTGTTTGCATCCCGTGTAGCCTTGTTTGAGGGTTCTTGGTTGACCAATTTTGCTGGTACTCCATTCGTTCCTAATGGTGAGGGATGGCCAGGAAAGGCAAAAGACTATAATGCCAATTATCAGTATCCTACAGGTAGCGTTGAGGCTGAAGCTAAGTATTTCTTCCAGAAGGCGGTTGATGAGGCTGCCATTGTAGGTGATGCTTATGTAGGCAAATTGGATAAGAATACAGGTATCGTACCTCAGTCTTTATCTGATACCAATCCTTATTTCTATAAGTTTGGTAATACCGATATGTCTGCCTATCCTGAGGTTCTTCTCTGGAAGGCCTATAATAAGGGTAAAGGTGTGACTGATAACATTGAGGTAGCTGTAAACCGTGGTAATACCTATACTGGTTTTACCCGTGGTATGATTGATGCCTTTCTGATGAAGGATGGTAAGCCTACTTATGCACACCATGATGGATATGTATATGAAGATACAACGACTCATGCAGTAGTTCGCAATCGTGACCCACGTTTGTTTATCTTCTTGAAGCGTCCTGGTCAGAAGAACGTTCTTCAGGGTGAGGATAATAATATTGCTGCTGAGCAGGTTCGACCAATAGAGCCAGTTCCTCAAGTGTTTACTCGCTCATTTGACGTAACTTATACTACTGGTTATGCTATTCGAAAGGGTGGTACGTTTAATCAGAACCTGGCCGAAAACCAGGCTGGTTATACTGCATCTATCACCTTCCGTGCCACAGAGGCTTTGCTCAACTATATTGAAGCTCAATATATGCTCGACCACAATTTAAACGCGAAGAGCATTTCATATTGGAAGGCAATCCGTGAGGCTGCTGGCTTTACAGGTGAGGCTGCTGACCCTCAGACAACTATTGCTGCCACAGATATGGCACAGGAGTTAAAGGGTTATACCGATGGTTCTGGTACACAATATGATTGGGGCGCATTTTCTGCTGGCAAGGCATTGACTGATCCTACTTTGTATAGTATTCGTCGTGAACGTCGTACAGAGTTGATGGCTGAAGGTCTTCGTTGGATGGATTTGATTCGCTGGCGTTCACTCGATCAGTTGATGAAACAGCCTTATCAGCTTGAGGGCTTCCATCTTTGGAATACTCCAATGGAAAAATGGTATACAGAAGACCAGTTGGTAGATGATGGTTCTGTTACAGCTACAGTATCTTCTCGTAAGTTGACTGAGTATTTCCGTCCTTACCAGATTGTTTCTACCAATATGCTTTACAATGGTATGACCTGGTCTATGGCTCAGTACCTACAGCCAATGCCTTTGCGTCAGTTTATGCTTACAGCTCCTGACCATAAGACATACGGTGATTCTCCGTTGTACCAGAATCCATACTGGCCAATGGAACCAGATGAAGCTGCAGAGCAGTAATGCGATTCCTTTGAAATAACGAATAATTCGCCCAATAGCAAAACATATAAGCTATTGGGCGATTTTTTTCCAGCTCTTTTGATTTCTGTATCTAATCAAAATCAACTTAAAACATAAATCATGAAACAAATTAAACTGAAAACGGGGATAGTGACAGTATTGTCAATGTTCTTTTTATTATCATTCTGTAGTTGCAGTTCCGGTAATGATTCCATGGAAACTGATACTCCTGTAAATCCCAAACCATCGGATGTGAAGCTGATGAATAAATCAAAGATAGCCAACTATGGTAAGTACTATTGTCCTGGTACATGGAATGAAGGATTTGAAAAGGGACCTGACTACATGCTCCGCAGCGATGCCAGATGGTCGTGGTGGAGAATGAAACAGAGCGAGCACTTCTTTGTGTTCTGGGAGCCTGGCTTTGGAGATAATCCTAATGCGGAATCTGTACCGGAGGCTTTGCGTGTGGATATTGATGACTTGTTGCAGAAGGCTGAGCAGTTCTATAAGACCAATGTAGAGAAACTCGGTATGGCAACTGTCGGACAGGGAAAATCGGTCCTTGACAATCATAAGATGCAGATTTATCTCCTTTATCAGACAGAATGGCTTGCTACTGGTTCTGGCTATGATGGCAAGATAGGTGCCCTTTGGGTAAATCCATCTACCTGCAAGCCGGTTGGTTCAACCATCGGTCATGAGATAGGGCACTCTTTCCAATATCAGGTTTCTGCCGACAAGCTCTTCACGGGTGAGGCTACGCCAATAGATAAGGCTGATGGTTCTCAGTTGGTGCCTGCAGGTTTCCGTTATGGCTTTGGTGAAAATGGTGCTGGCGGTTGTGCTTATTGGGAACAATGTGCCCAGTGGCAGTCGTTCCAGGATTATCCTAACGAGTGTTTTGACCAGGACGCTCATTATGCTGTTTGGCTCAAGAATCATCATCGCCACTTCAACCATGAGTTCATGCGTTACGCAAGCTACTGGTTCCAGTATTGGTTTACCGGAAAGCATGGCATCGAGTCATACGCCCGTATCTGGAAAGAGAGCAAATATCCGGAGGATCCGCTCCAGACTTATATGCGCATCTATTGCAACAATAGTCTTGATGCACTCTACAAGGATTTGTATGCGTATAGTGCTCATTGTGCTGACTATGATTTCAAGGCTGTACATCAGTATAAGAAGGAGGCTGCCATCAACTATTCTACCAAACTGTATAAGAACGATGGCTGTTATCAGGTGGCTTATACTAACTGCCCGGGTACAACAGGTTTCAATCTCATTCCGCTGAACGTTCCTGCTTCAGGCAAGGTAAGTGCTACGCTTGAGGGTTTGGCTCCTGGTTCTGCTTTGGCAGCTGCTGATCCTGGTACTGTGGTAGATGGAGATGGTAATGCCAAAAGTAATGTGACCAAGTATAATTCACAGAGCAATACTCAGCAGAATTATCGTTATGGTTTTGTGGCTATCACCAAGGATGGTAAGTCGCATTATGGCGAGATGCATACAGGCAAGAAAGGCACAGCAACCTACGAAGTTCCTGCCAATACTGAGCGATTGTACCTCTGTGTACTGGCTGCTCCTGATAAGTATAATCGTAATGCCTGGGATGATGATGAGACCAATGATGAGCAATGGCCTTATCGTGTGAAGTTCTCGGGTACAGACTTGCTCGGCAACGTGACGATACCTGAAGGCGACCCTACTGACGTAGAAACTTCACTTGAGGTAAGTCTTGACGCAAGCAGCGAAAGCTATCCTCTGCATACCTTCAATCTCTTGAATGATGGTGTCATGGAGAAGATTGCAAAGGCATTCAAGTTGCAGCCTTCTGAGATTGCAAGTGCTACATTGGAGGCTGGCGTTGTGAAAGCTGAGGGCTTTACGGGGCCTGCTGATGGCAAGGTGGCTGTGGGCTTGACTAATCCTGATGGCAAGGTGTCGTATGCTTACTCTGCCAATGGCATTGGCTTCTGGATTGCAGAAGATGGTTCTGCTGGTGTTTGGGGAGACGGCACGAAGATTTACTTCGAATATGATGCCGGTGGCTACGCCCTTACTGTGGGTCATAAGCCTGGTGCTTCTGAAAAGGGCAAGACTTATACCATCAAACCAACCATGGTTTATAATAAGAATGGTAAACTGCATAAGGCTGTTATTACCATTAAGATGAAATTCGCATAGTTGATATAGTTAGTTCCGTTGCTGACGTAAAACTTTTGTTTTGTGGAATGCAACGGAACTTTTTTGTTTCTTCGCTTATATTGATAACGCTCTCGTTTCTCCTGTTTAATACGTACATATCCGAAGCGTAAGGTGTATTGTCTTAATACTCTATAACTCATTACTTAAACAGTCATACTTCCACGTTTATTTGGCTTGAACATCTTGATTTGTGTGGTTGCTGCCATATGCCGGCAATCACACGAATCTAATTCTTTAAGGTCTGATGCCATCTATCGCAAGCTTTTCAACAATGATATGCAGTATCTGATAGAGTGTAGTGAGAAAATCGTGAGGGATACCCCCAAATCGTGATGGATAGCGTGATGGATATTTCCGTTTTCGAAGTATCTATCACGCTATTCAAGTGTCTGTATATTAGTATATTAAGATGTGTAATACATATAAATCGTGATGGATGATAGATTATTACATAAAATTTGTTCATATGAAGACTGCGCTGGGTTACTGATATGACTGCATCGGGTTACTGATATGACTGCATCGGGTTACAGATATGACTGCATTGGGTTACAGATATGACTGCATCGGGTTACAGATATGACTGCATCGGGTTACAGATATTACTGCGTAAGCTAACGGAGCCGTATCCGTAGGCTTATCGAGACGTCTGCATCAGCTAACTGAGACGTCTGAACTCGCTTACTGAACTACTTGAGGTGCTTGGCTGAACAGCTTGAATTGCTTGACAGAAGTGTGATACAGCTACTTATTATGGACGCAAACTTGTCGCCCTTACAGGGCGCCTTGCTGATTGCTATTATACCCAGGGCGCTGCCCTGAGCTAGGAGCTTTTGGGCCTTCAGCCCGTTCTTGAACCACATGCGAAAGTTCTGTTGTTTAAACAAGTCTCTCTATATCTTCTATGAAAGGTCTGTACCTTTGGCAACTTGCTCTTGTGTGAGCCCCATGCCGAGAAGACGTTTTGCGGTGGCCAACTTTTCTTTGGCAATGCCTTCTACTCTGCCTTCTTCTCTGCCTTCTTCCTTCGCAGTATCGATCGAATTTTTTATATCTCGGTAAGCCTTGAGGCTGTCTTCATATTCTCGTAGCTCTTGTTTGAAACCAAAGTCGGTAAGTAAGCTGATATATCGTTCTTCTGATAATCTCATAATCTGTTCTTTTTATAGAATTCTTTTGGCAAAGATACGATATTTGTATCATTTTAGACGATATTGCGAGCGTTTTTGCTAGATTATCAGTACTTTTGTGGCGAAATATAAATAACGCAAAAATCATAACCGAAATGAAACGAATCTTTTTATCGCTGATACTCACAGCGGCAACCTTGCCTTGGGCTACTGCAGTCCTGGCACAGCAGGACCCATCTGAGGCTCCTGCCACCAGACCCGTAAATCCTGTTTCTGCACCACAGAAACTCATCTTCGTACCGGACTCTCTGAAACCCTATGATTTCAACAAGGATAATGAGAGATGGTGCTGGCGACATAGTGCACAGACCCAGAATATCGTGTATTTCTGGGAAAATCCATTCGGAGACAATCCGCAGAATCCTCCTTCGCTCGAAGGTAAACCGATGAAATTCGACCTGGGCAATCTGCAGACTCAGGTAGAACGGTTCTACCGTTTCTTCCGCGATACCCTGAAGTTTTCTCTGCCGGGAAGTATCTGCGACAAGTATAAGATGATGGTGATGGTGAACTATTCGCTGGAAGGAACTGCTTACGGCGGAACTTACGATGACTTTATCGGCGCGCTCTGGGTAACCCCTAACCGTATTCAAGATAAGAAACTCAATTGTCTGGCTCACGAGTTGGGACACAGTTTCCAACTCCAGATTATGGCCGACCGTGCTGGCGAGGCATGGGGCGGCAGCGGTTTCTTCGAGATGACATCCCAATGGATGCTCTGGAGAGTGAATCCCGACTGGATAACAGATGAGAAGTATCATTTCGATGCCTTCAGACAGCTTACCCATAAGGGTTATCTGCATCTGGACAACATCTATCATTCGCCATACGTGATAGAGTGGTGGGCTGAGAAGCATGGTTTGGAAAGCATCGCCCAGCTCTATCGGGAGGGAAAAGTAGGAGAGGACCCGGTTGTTACCTACAAGCGGAAGTATAAGATGAGCCAGAAGCAGTTTAATGATGAGATGTTCGACTGCTACCGTCATCTCGTGAACTTCGATTTCGGTTATGCCCGCAAGGAGACCCGTCCTTATGCCTGCACCTTCGATACCAGGATGCTGAAGCAGAAGAATGGTTATCTTCGTCCGGATACAGCTTCGGTTCCTGAGAACTATGGTTTCAATGCCATCAAGTTGGAAATCCCGAAGGCTGGTAAGAAGGTTACTGTAGATTTCAGAGCTCTCGATGCCGAGGGTAAGGCATTCAAGACATCCAAGGACAAGATGGCACGAACCATCGGTTACCGTTATGGTTTGGTGGGAGTAACCGCCGATACCGATGAATGCATCTACAGCCCGATGGGCGAAGCGATGAATGGAAAGGTTTCGCTTGTGGCTCCAAAGTCCCAGCCTCTCAAGGCGCTCTATCTGGTGGTGATGGGTGCTCCTGCGAATCATTCGCTCGATCCATCTTCCCGCCGATTCCCTTATGAGGTAAGAGTGAAGTAAGAGTAAAGTACGGATTGGATAAGAATCATCTGCTTAAAATAAAAATATCATCGCTTATGAAGAATAAGACTTTTATAAAGAATAAGACTTTATTTGCTGCATCCCTCGCCTTGATGATGGCTTTGCCGATGCAGGCACAGAAGTTTGAAGACAACTTCGAAGACAAGACGCTGCGACTGGATTACATCGTGGCTGGCGATAGCGTGAACCAGGCTATCTATTTCGAACAGGCTTACAGCAACCCTACCTGGGCTGGCAGAAAGACAAGACTGGATGAGAAATTCCTGAACGGAAACGGACAGGTAACCGTGTATGAGCATGGCACCAACAAGGTACTCTATGTAAACACCTTCTCTACACTCTTCCAGGAGTGGCAGCTTACTCAGGAGGCGAAGCATCTGCAGAAATCATTCGAGAGCAGTTTCCTCGTGCCGTTCCCAAAGAAACCGGTGGATGTAAGCATCACCCTGAGCGATACGCATCAGAAGGTGACCGCAGAACTGCGCCATACCATCAATCCACAGGATATACTCATCCGACCATTGGGCGAGAATGGCATCCCTTACCGCTACATCGTGAAGAGCGGAGAGGCTGCCGACTGTGTTGACCTCGCCATCATTGCCGAGGGCTATCGCCAGGAACAGATGGATAAGTTCTATCAGGATGCGCAGCGGGCAGCCGATGCCATCTTCGAGCGCGAGCCTTTCGCTTCACTCAAGTCGAGATTCAACGTGGTGGCAGTTGCAGCTCCATCGCTCGATGAGGGACCAAGTATTCCGCACGACGGGAAATGGAAGAACACGATGGCTTGCTCTCATTACGATACTTTCTATTCGAACCGTTATCTCACCACGAGCAAGATTCATCGCATCTATGATGCCTTGAGTAATGTGCCTTTCGAGCAGATCATCGTATTGGTGAATTCTCCTACGTATGGTGGCGGCGGCATCTATAACCAGATAACGCTTTCTACCTCTGATCATCCTACGTTCAAGAAGGTGCTGGTACATGAGTTCGGTCATGGCTATGCGGGCTTGGGTGATGAGTACAGTACCGATGAGTACGACCCGATGTATCCTGGTGATACCGAGCCTTGGGAGCCTAACCTCACCACGCTGAAGGATTTCCAGAGCAAGTGGGCGGATATGATGCCGAAGGGCGTGAAGATTCCTACGCCGCTTGTCAAACTACCGGATCATAAGAATATCAAGAACGCGAAGGAGCAGAAGAAACTCAACGAAGCCGTCTTCAAGATTGGTGTGTTCGAGGGTGCGGGCAACCAGAGCAAGGGATGTTTTCGTCCGGCACAGGTTTGCCGTATGCGAATCAACGAAGTGGATGATTTCTGTCCGGTTTGCCAGCGTGCCATCCGTCGCATCACAGATTTCTATACTGGGAAATAATATTTTCCTAACTGGAGAAAAAAGATACAAAAGAAGTCAACAAGTAAAATATCAAGCATAATGAAGATTCAGATTTTAGGCCTTTCGCTGTTGAGTGCAGTTCTGGCGATGCCGGCAGCTACAGCTTCAGCACAGGGCACATTAGAAGATTACAACAGAGCCTATGCGCTACGTCATCAGTTCTCTGCCGATTCCGTGTTCCATTGGGCACGATCATCGGCTTGGTGCGATTCCACCCACGTACTGCATTATCAGATTTCTACTCCTCAGGGCAGGAAGTTTGTTTCCTATGATGCCGACAAGGATGAGATGAAGACTTATGATTCGCAGGAAGCGATGGAGAAGGCGCTGGGCATCAAGCCTCGTCTTGCCAACAAACCTCAGTTTGGCAGACGCCACGAGCGCCATTGGATGGAGGTAGATGAGGAGAAGGAGGCTTATCCGGTACTTTCGCCCGACGGCAAGATGGAAGCCTACATCGAAGGTTACAACGTGGTGGTTCATGAGGCAGGAAAGCCTTATACCGAAGCCAAGCGAATCCTTACCCAGGATGGTACCATCGGATGCTATTACAGCAACCGCATCCAATGGAGCCCAGACGGCAAGCACATCTTCGTATGCAAGCGTGTGCCGGTAGAGAAGCGCTATGCTTACTACGTGGAATCTTCGCCTGCCGACCAGCTGCAGCCTATCCTCCACAAGCAGGAGTATGCCAAGCCGGGCGATGCCCTGCCACAGCACTATCCGGTCATTATCGATGTGGCTACCGGAAAGAAGGTGGAGGCTGACAAGCACCAGATAGAAAACCAGTATGAACTGGAGTGGATGCAATGGACACCAGCCAGCAAGGAGGTGACGATGGAGTACAACCAGCGTGGGCATCATCTCTATCAGATGCTTGCGATGAATGCCGAAACCGGCAAGCTTCGTACCGTGGTAGAGGAGCGTGCCAATACCTTCGTGAACTATGGTCGTCTGTGGCGTCAGTTTATCAAGGATGGCAAACAACTGCTCTGGATGAGCGAGCGCGACAACTGGAATCATCTCTATCTCTACGATGTGCAGAAATCGAAGGTTATCCGACAGGTTACCAAGGGCGAATGGTTTGTTCGCGGCATCCAGCGTGTGGATGAAGAGAAGGGAGAAATCTATTTCTCGGCTAGTGGCGTGAACAAGAATGAGGACCCATATCTGGTACATTATTATAAAATAGGTATCGACGGCAAGAATATGGTGGCGCTCACTCCTGAAGAGGGAAATCATAGTGCCCAGTATACCTACGATTACCGTTATCTTCTGGATACCTATTCTAAGGTGGATGCCGCTCCTGTTACCGTGCTCAGAGATGCGCAGACCGGTAAGCTCGTCAAGACCCTGGAGACGGCTGATATTGCTACTTTGAAGAAGCACGGATGGGTAGCTCCTGAGGTGTTTGTGGCTAAGGGGCGTGATGGCAAGACGGATATGTGGGGCATCATCCAGCGCCCTACCAATTTCGATCCGAACAAGAAATATCCGGTTATCGAGTATATCTATTCGGGTCCGGGCGATGCCTATACTCCGAAGAGTTTCATGCCATACAACTGGTACACCACTTCGCTTGCCGAACTCGGTTTCATCGTAGTCCAGCTCGATGCGATGGGAACTTCCTATCGCGGCAAGAAGTTTGAGGAGGTTTGCTACAAGAATCTGAAGGATGCCGGATTCCCAGATCGTGAACTCTGGATCAAGGCTGCAGCCAAGAAATATCCTTATATGGATGCAGATAATGTAGCTATCTACGGCTGTTCGGCAGGCGGACAGGAGAGTACTACCGCAGTATTGCTGCATGGCGATTTCTACAAGGCTGCCTATAGTGCCTGCGGCTGTCACGACAACCGGATGGATAAGATTTGGTGGAACGAGCAATGGATGAGCTGGCCTGTTGATTCCAGCTACGTGGAGTGCAGCAACGTGGAGAATGCCCATAAACTGGAGCGCCCTCTGATGCTGGTGGTAGGCGAGATAGACGACAACGTAGATCCTTCGAGCACCTATCAGGTGGTGAATGCGCTGGAAAAGGCGAACAAGGATTTCGAACTCGTGGTGATTCCTGGAGCCCATCATACCATGGGCGAACTCTATGGCGAGCACAAGCGTTACGATTTCTTCGTGAAGAATCTGCTGGGTGTGAAACCGCCTAAATGGAGTGATGTAAAGAGCAAGTAATTCAGGTTTCAATCTGTTGATAGTGAAACTTCTCACTTGAATCATTATTTAAGTTTTGCCCTGAAGCAAACGGATAGTCTTACTATTAAAAAGTAGCTATTTGTTTGTTTCAGGGCTTTTTTTGTTCTTTTTGTTGTATTTCTCGTTATATTTTTGTAATTTTGCGGCATTATTTTATCTACAACAGAAAATAAAGACCCATATAATGAGAAAGATATCTACTCTAATGGTTTCTGTGCTCTGCATGATGATGCCTGTAGGGGCTGAGGCGCAGGTACCGACAGCCTTCGTCTCGAAAGGGGCTACGGATATTCAGGCGCAGCCACATACGGTAACGCAAACCAACTCGGGTGCACAATGGGCTCCTATTGATCCTATGGTGCGCTCTATCACGATGGATGATGGTTTGCCGAGTAATGCTGTGCGTAGCGTGGTTCAGGGTTCCAAGGGATACATGTGGTTTGGTACAGACAACGGATTGTGCCGTTTTGACGGATACGATGTCAAAACCTATTATAATCCCTTTACGACTGTAGACCAGTTTGTGAGCGCCCTTACTGCTTGCGAAGAAGGCCTGCTGGTAGGTTGCAATAATGGAGCCTATCTGTTCTGTAATGCAACCGACCGATTCCAGAAACTGAGTGATAAGATTACGGCACCTGTCCTTAATTTTTCGCTTGACGGCGATCAGAATATTTGGATTTCTACCAACGGACAGGGCGTGTTCAGATACAATCGGACTACTCACGAACTGCATCAGTATCCGATGAAGAATATTCAGGGTAAAGTGCAAAGTACGCTGGTTGATGCCAACAACCAGGTATGGATGCTCTGTAACCATGGTGGAGCCAGCATCTATCATCTCAACAAGTCGACCGACCAGTTTGAAGCATTCCCTCTGAAGGGCGATGCAACCATGTTTTACGGCATGGCGATGCTGGCTGCTCCCGATGGCAATCTTTATGTCGGAACCTGGGAAAACGGACTTTACAAGCTCAACGCCGATGGTAGTGCCGAACAGCTCATCAGCGGAACCTTGAGTAATGCTGTTCATCATATCCACCAGCTTTACAACAACAGCAACAAGTATATTCTCATAGCCAGCGATGATGGATTGGTGCAGTATGACATCCAGAGCCGCTCTTGGAGTATGCTGTCGGAAGTAAACGATCCGAGCCGGAGTACCAACGAGCGTTTTGTTTATGGTATTGCTGGCGATAATGAAGGCGGCATCTGGGTAACTACTTTCTATGGTGGCGTAAGTTATCTTCCTTCTACGAGTGTTGAAGAACGTTTCCGTGCTTACTCAGCTCGACAGGGGGGATTGCGCGGTAATGTGGTAGGAAGATTCTTCGAAGACCAGCAGCATCGCATCTGGATAGCTACCGATGATGCTGGACTTGACTGCTTCAATCCCCAGACCAACAGTTTTGTTTCTTATCCGGACAAGGCGGCTATGGGCAAGTATAATGTTCATGCGCTCTTTGCCAATGGTAATGATTTGTGGGTGGGAACCTATGGTAATGGTGTCATCAGAATGAACATGGCTACCGGAGCGCAGCAGATTTTCCAGACCGATGGAATGGCTTCGGGAAGTAATGCCTATTGTATTTATCGCGACCGGAAGAACCGGCTGTGGGCGGCTTCGATGGATGGAGCCAGCCTTTTCGATGAAGGGCAGCAGAAGTTTAGAAAAATCAAGTCGTTCAAGTCGCTTACCATCGATATCAAGGAAGATCCTCAGGGCAACGTATGGTTTGCTACCCAGGGAGGTGGCTTGTGGCGCTTGGACAAGAATAATGCCTGGAAACAGTATAAGCATGTTGAGAATGATTCTACTTCGCTGGTAAGTGATCAGGTAAACTGCCTGGTTATCGGCGAAAAGGGGCAGCTCTATGCCGCAACCGGCGATGGGCTTTGCGAATTTCTGCCTTCAAAAGGTATATTCCGACGCATCTCCATCGATGCGCCTAGCCTGGATTTCGCGAGTCTTGTCATTTCGCAGGGAGTAATGTGGATTTCTACCAGCAAGGGTATTGTAAAATATACGCCGGGTGAACCTGTCCAGCTGTTCAATAAATATGACGGACTCACTTGCGACCAGTTTATGCCAAACGCCGGACTCCTGGCCTCTGATGGCAGAATCTATTTCGGTTCTACAAGAGGTTTCAACTGCTTTTATCCATATCTCGTCAAGATCAACCAGGTAGCTCCTCCTGTAGCAATCACCTCGGTAGAACTCTTCGGACAGCCGATAGAGGCGGGGAGCGACCAGCTGGAGAAATCTCTGAGTCATGCAGCAGAACTCAATCTGTCTCATAACGAGAATACCATCAATATCTCGTTTGCCGCCCTGAGCTATGTATCGCCTGAGAAGAACCAGTATGCTTACAAACTTGAGGGAGTAGACAAGGATTGGATTTATACCCACGAGCATCGTGCCAACTATACCAATCTTCCTGCCGGAACCTATACCTTCTTGGTTAAGGCAACCAATAATGATGGTGTATGGTCGAAGAATGAGGCAAGACTCCAGATTGTGGTTCATCCGCCGTTCTGGTGGTCTCTGCCAGCCAAGATTCTGTATCTTCTGCTCATCGGTTACGCAATCTACTGGTTCATGCAGAGCCGGTTGAAACGTGAGAAACTCCGTCATCAGGAAGAACTCGACCAGTTGGAACTCAAGCAGGATCAGGAGATGAGAGATGCCCGCCTGCAGTTCTTCACGATGATTGCCCATGAAATCCGTACGCCGGTAACGCTTATCATCGGACCTTTGGAGAATCTGAAAGAGCATTGGAAACAGGTTTCCGGAAAACTTACCGATGGTGAGACTATCACGCAGACGCTTTCTGTTATCGACCGTAATGCCCAGCGTTTACTCTTGCTCGTCAATCAGCTGCTCGATTTCAACAAAGTGCAGCAGAAGGGCATGCAGATTCATTTCCATTTGAACAACATTTCGAAGCTGATGCATGCTGTGGCAGAACGCTTCGCTCCTACCTTCGAGCAGAAAAGCATCCGTTTTGAGGTAGATTATCCAGCCGATGAGCTCGTGGCGATGATTGACCAGGAGGCCATTACCAAGGTTATCAGCAATCTGATGACCAACGCCTTGAAATATACCGAGGATTATGTACGCTTGTCCTGCCGCCTGCTGGAGAATGGAACCCATTTCCGCATAGAGGTGGAAGACAACGGAGTGGGAATCAGTCCTGATGAAAAGGAGAAAATCTTCGGAGCCTTCTATCAGGCACGCGACAACAAACCGGGAACCGGAATCGGTCTCAACATCGTGAAGAATCTCGTTGAGGCTCATCATGGTATGGTAGAAGTAGAATCGGAAGTAGGCAAGGGAGCTACCTTTATCGTAACCCTGCCGCTCAACCAGGTGGATGCTGTGGTAGAAAAGGCAGACGAAATGGTGAAGGGAGAAGAGGCTGCTGCAGAGGAAAATCTGCTGACAGATGAAACTCCAGTTGAGCAAGGTTCTCAAAAGGCAGGCGTTGCTGTTGCCAGTCCGCTTCGTGAACCGGCAAAACCGGCGATGCTGATTGTGGATGATGATGAAGACATGCGCCAGTTTGTGAAGGCTCATTTCGAAAAGATGTATACGGTTTATACCGCCGACAACGGAAAGAATGCGCTCCGTAAACTGGAGAAACATCCGGTTTCGCTCATCATAAGCGACTGGATGATGCCGGAGATGGATGGTCCGGAGTTCTGCCGTAGGGTGCGTGAAAATTCTGAATATTCTCATCTCCCGTTCGTGATGCTCACGGCAAAGACCGATGATGCGGCGAAGACGGAGAGTATGAACTGTGGAGCCGATGTCTACATAGAAAAGCCGTTCTCGATGAAGTATCTTGAGGCAAGCGTAAGACAGCTTCTTGAGATGCGCCGTCTGTTGAGGAGTAAGTTCTCTCATACTCCGCTTGAGCCGATAGCAGAGATAGCTCCAACTCAGGTTGATAATGCGTTCCTGGAACGAATGTCTTGCATCATCGAAGAGAATGTGGCGAATCCGGAGCTCAACGTGGCGTTCCTTGCAGAGAAGATGGGCATGAGCCGCTCTTCGCTCTTTAATAAGATTCGCGGTCTTGCCGATGTTACGCCAAACGAGATGATCCAGCTCGTGAAACTGAAGAAGGGTGCACAACTCCTGAAAGAAGGAAACTACCGCATCAGCGAAATCAGCTATATGGTAGGTTTCAGCAGTCCTAGCTATTTTGCCAAGTGCTTCCAGAAGCAGTTTGGCGTCAAGCCGATGGATTTCGTAGCTGCGGAATCGTAGGATAGAAAAACAATTCGGATAGAATAAAAAATCGCCTGGGTGCTCAGATGCATCCAGGCGATTGTCTTATTTGTAAAAAGCCTATTTTTTTATTTCTTTGTGGCTCTGATAAAGAAACCGATGAGGCAGATGTAAGCCAGGAGCGAACAAACCTCAGACATCGGATTAACCCACCAGCTGTCGGCGATACTTACCTCGATGCCGCCAAACTTCAGAAGGGCGCTAACCACACCCATCAGGGCTCCACCGGCGATGAAGCCGCTGGCGATGAGCGTTCCCTTCTCACCACGTTCGCTGTTCACCTTAGCATCCTTGCTGCGCGAAGTAACATACCAGTTGATGGCTCCACCCACGAGCAGAGGAACGTTCAGTTCCAGCGGAATAAACATACCCAGAGCGAAAGCCAGGGCAGGAATCTTGAAATAAGTCAGCACGATGGCTATTACGGCTCCGATGCCATAGAGCACCCAAGGAGCTCCCACGCCATTCATCAAAGGGTCGATAACCGCAGCCATCGCATTAGCCTGAGGAGCTGCAAGCGAACCCGATGCGAAACCGTAAGTCTCGTTGAGCAGCATCATCACGCCGCCCACGGTAGCCGCACTCACCAGGGTACCGAGGAATTTCCATCCCTCCTGTTTCTTAGGAGTTGTTCCCAGCCAGTAACCAATCTTCAGGTCGGTAATAAACGAACCTGCTACCGAGAGGGCTGTACAAACCACACCACCCATAATCAGAGCAGCCAGCATGCCGCCAGGACCTTTCAGACCGACAGCCACCATCACCACAGAGGCGAAGATGAGCGTCATCAGGGTCATTCCCGAAACAGGGTTTGAACCCACGATAGCGATGGCATTAGCCGCTACGGTAGTAAAGAGGAAGGCGATGGCAGCCACGAGCAGAATGGCGATAATGGCGAAGAGAAGGTTGCCCTCCATCACGCCAAACCAGAAGAAGAGGAAGGTTACGAGGATGGTAACAAGCGAACCGATAGCGATAATCTTGAAAGAAATGTCGCGCTGGGTGCGCTTCACGTTCTCATCCACATCGCTCTTGCCCTTCAGCTCCTTGGCAGCCAGACCTACGGCACTCTTGATGATGCCCCAGCTCTTGATGATGCCGATGATACCCGCCATGGCGATACCGCCGATACCGATGCTGCGGGCGTAGGCACGGAAGATTTCCTCCGGACTCATCGCCCCCACGGCCTTCACGATGCTAGGATCCCAGGCGCTCAGCACGCTATCATGGAAGATAACGCTCATGCCCGGAACAATCAGCCACCATACTACGAGCGAACCCAGGCAGGTGAAGAAGGCATACTTCAGACCGATGATGTAACCCAGACCTAATACGGCAGCACCTGTGTTTACCTTGAATACGAGTTTAGCCTTGTCAGCCAGGTCGCATCCCAGACTTACCACACGCGATGTGAAATTCTCGTTCCACCATCCCAGGCTGGCTACGATAAAGTCGTAAAGACCACCCACCAGTCCGGCTATGAGCAGCGGCTTAGCCTGGTCGCCTCCCTTGGCTCCGCTCACCAGTACCTGCGTGGTAGCCGTAGCCTCAGGGAACGGATACTTGCCGTGCATATCGCTTACGAAGTACTTGCGGAAAGGAATGAGGAACAGAATTCCCAAGACTCCTCCCAAGGCCGAAGCCATGAAGATTTTCATAAACGAAGTAGTCATCTCCGGATATTTAGCCTGCAGGATGTAGATGGCTGGCAGGGTAAAGATGGCTCCTGCCACCACAGCACCCGAACAGGCTCCGATGCTCTGGATGATAACATTCTCGCCCAGCGCCTTGCTACGCTTGGTAGCGGTACTTACGCCCACGGCGATGATGGCGATAGGGATGGCTGCTTCGAACACCTGACCCACCTTCAAGCCCAGATAAGCTGCGGCGGCAGAGAAGATGACTGCCATCACGATTCCCCATGTAACCGACCATCCGTTCACCTCAGGATAAACCTTGTCTGGCGACATCAGCGGCTTATATTCCTCCCCGTCTTTCAGTTCGCGGAATGCGTTCTCGGGGAGTTGCAAATTGTCTTTTTCTTCCATTATTTCTCAATTCTGATGATATACTCACTCATGAAACTTGCACCTGGCTGTAGACGGTTCATCAGATACTTGTCCTTAAACTCGCCATCATATTCAGCCCAATCGCTCAAACCATACCATGGCTCGATGCAGATGAATGGGGCGTGCTTGCCTGTTGGGTTCCAGATACCTACGGCTGGAGTCTTGAACTCGAGGGTTACATGAGGTTCGCCCTGCTCGTTGAGAATGCTCACCTGCTTAACCTGACTCTTGTCGAAGATAACAGCATCTTCTGCGAAAGTCTCCTCGTTTACTTCCCAGATACCCTTGTCGGTTTCTACGGTTTCCTTAGCCTGACGGTCGATGCATCCGCCCACGTTACCATAGAGACGAACAGGAGCCTCGTTGTCGAGTTTCAGGGTAGCCTTCATTTCTTCGCCCTTCTTGCAGCCAGGAACCATGAATGCTGGGTGACCGCCAATCTGGAAGAAGATTTCCTTGTCGTCGGTATTCTCTACGTGCCAGATGACATGAATCTCGTTGCCCTGCAGGCGGTAAGAGATGGCAAGGTTGAAGTGGTAAGGATAGTTCTTCTGAGTCTCTTCGTTGTCGATGAGCGCGAAGGTGAGGCGGTCGGCAGTCTTGCCAACGAGTTTGAACTCTGTATCGCGTGCGAAACCATGGCGAGGAAGGTGATACTCCTTGCCCTCTGTGCGATAAGTGTCTTTCCACAATCCGCATACGATAGGGAAGAGGATAGGAGAGTGGCGGTTCCAGTATTTTTCGTCGCCATCCCAGAGATATTCATTACCATTAGCATCCTTGATGCTCTGAAGTTCTGCTCCGAGAGATGAAATCTCAAGTGTGAGCTGATCATTCTTAATCTGTTCCATTGTTATTAATTCTTTTGTTTAGTTTTTAATGTTTCATCTGATTATCTTTTTTCAAAGATATTGCAAAGGTACAATTTATTTTCGTAAAGCACAAGAAAAGAGCGTTTTTTCTCAGATATTACAATATATTTATACGATTTTGTTAGCTTATCTCGAATATTTGCTGTAACTTTGTAGCCCGAAATAGATAGATAACAAGAAGTATAAGAAAAAAATAGTATTTAATCTAATGACAAGCAGTAATAAAGTTAAAGGCTTTGCGGCGGGTATTGTTGCCGCAGTATGTTATGGTACCAATCCTTTGGGCACGCTCGAACTCTATGGCGACGGATTCAATTCCAGTTCTGTACTCATCTATCGTTATCTCTTGGCGGTACTGATGTTTGCCGTGGTGATGCTGTTCCGCAAGGAGAGTTTCAAGGTGAAGTGGGGACATCTGGTTCGTCTTGGCGTGCTGGGCTGCATGTTTTCGCTCTCGTCAGCCACGCTTTATGTCAGTTTCCATTATATGGCGGCAGGTATTGCCAGCACCATCCTCTTCGTTTATCCTATTATGACGGCCATCCTGATGACGGTCTTCTTCCATGAGAAGGTAACGTGGTCTACCTCGCTTGCCATTCTTCTGGCGGTATCGGGAGTAGGATTGCTCTATCAGGGCGATGGAAACGATAAGTTGAGCACGGCGGGTTTTGCCCTCGTCATGTGTTCATCCCTGCTCTATGCCCTTTACATCATCTCCATCAACCAATGGAAGAATCCGGGCATGTCGAACATCAAGTTTACCTTCTACATTCTGGTGTTCGGACTCATCACGATGCTCATCTATTCGTTTATTGCAGGCGAGCCGATACAGATGCTTCAAACGCCTAAACAATGGCTCTGTGCTGCCCAGCTGGCTTTGTTGCCAACGGTATTGTCGCTCTTCTTCATGACCATCTCCATCAATCTCATCGGCAGCACGCCAGCCGCCATCATGGGAGCCCTGGAGCCTGTAACGGCGGTAATCATCGGCGTCTGCGTCTTCGGCGAGAGTTTCTCTCTGCAGTTGGCGATAGGCATCCTCGCTATCCTGGCTGGCGTAACGATTATCATCGCAAGAAAGAAAGGGTAAAAGGGTAAAAAGAAGAAAAAATCCTCGCTCGAAAAAGAACTCGAACGAGGATTTTTTATCTGTTCTAGCCGCAAGCAAATAGGCTCGCGAGCCGCCAGGCGTTAAGATGATTATCTCAGGATATCCTTCAGGGCAAAATTGGCAAGGATGGATGTTGACTGGCTCAGCATGCGGATGAACTCCTGGGCTGAGTTTTTCATGTAAGCATCTTTCAGAATGTGGATGCAGCCATCCATTTCGTTGTCGGCAGCATCGATAGGAATCGCCTTCATGCCGTTCTGCAGAATGGTGGTCGATTCGGAGAGAATGGTCACCAGATTGCTGCGGCTCAGAAGGTCGAAGATGATGTTTACATTATTCACCTCTACCATAATCTTGTAGTTCAAATCTTTGCCCTCTACCATGTGATCAAAGGCGTTGCGTGCCTGCAGACCCTTGCAAGGAAGGATGAGGTCGTAGCGCTCCAGATCGGAAAGCTTGACCGATGAAAGGCGCGCCAGCGGATGATTCACGTTCACGATAGCGGCAAGACGGTTGCTGAAAATAGCTCGGCTGTCTACCGCCTTCTCGTTCTTCAGAGGCTTGAAAGCCAGAACGAGGTCGAGTTCGCGCTTCTTCAGTCCGTCCATCAGTTCCTGCATGGTGCGGTATTGGATGTTGAGCTTTACATGAGGATAGGCGTGGAGAAAGGCGATGAGCGTCTCGGACATGATGTTGCTGAAGGAGAACGTTACGCCGATGTTCAGTTCGCCTGTAAGCATTTCCTTCAAATCGTTCATGTGGTCTACACAGGCTTCGGCAGAATTGACCGCATTTTGGGCGTAAGGTCTCAATTCCTTGCCCGCCTCTGTGAGGTAAACCTCATGAGAATTGCGCTCGAAGAGAGGCAGACCTATCTCCTGTTCCAGATGCGAAATCTGCTGTGAGAGGGTGCTCTGGGTGATGTATAACTTGCGCGAAGCTTCTGAGAAGTTGAGCGTCTCGGCTACCTTCAAGAAATATTTCAGTTGTCGTATTTCCATATTGTTCCTTTATTGAAGCTATCGGCTATAGAAATAACCGATAGCTAAATTTGGGTGCAAAGATAAAACATTTATTTTAATATCCTCCTTTTTTGAAGAATAAAATGATGTTTTATCGCATCTCTACTTCTTTTTATCCGGTTATCATCCGATGAAAAACCGGTTAACATCGGATGAATTTCTGATTATCATCCGATGAAAATCAGATTTCCAACCAGATGATTATTTGATTTCTACTTCGTGCAAATCTACGAATTCGCCATTCTTCTTCTTTCTTTCTACCAGCATGGCAAGCAGCTTGCGCTTGCGGTTGTCGGCGATGAAACGGCGGAAGAATACGTTTGGAATTGCCACACCCAGGGCGATGCAGATGATGGCGAGCGAAGCTTTGATGAGGTTGTTCATACCTACGGTTACTTCGCCTACCACGCCATGCATGTCGATGAAGGCGAACAGGGCGCGATACATCAGAACTCCCGGTACCATTGGGATAACGCTAGGAATGGTGATGCATTGGTGAGGGGTATGGAACCAATGGCGCGCCTTGATCACGATGATGCTGATGAGCGCAGAACCGGCAAGCGAACCGATGCTCAGACCCATGTCGAGACCGATGTTGCCGTTAGATGGACCCAGATTGACGAAATTGCGGAAGCATACGGCGATGATACCGCCCACAGCTACAACCGGCAACAGCCGGCGAGGTATGCTGAAGATGGTAGAGAAGCCCATGGCCGATACGGCAGCTGCGATGGCAAACTCCCAGTATTCGTGATGAGGAGTCATCGTAAGATCCTTCACAAAGTTGTCGATGTGGCAAATCTGGATGGCGAAGGCGATACCGAACGCCATCGCAAAGAGCATCAGTAGGGTGTTCAGGGCACGAACCATTCCCACCTCAATATATCCGTCGAGCATATCGCACACAAAGTTGATGAGTGGAACTCCCGGCACGATGAAGAGGGCACACGCCATCAGCGGATGCCAAGGGGTATCTGAATGCATGAAGGCTGGAAGCGCTTCGGCAATAGATGGGTTGAGCGAAAGGAATGAGGTCAACCAGGCTATCAGAGTGGCTACGAAGGCCGAAATGCCGATGGCTACATAGTTGTTGCAGCCCTTGGTTGGCAAGAACATTCTCAGGCGGAAACCCAGAATGGCTGCAAGCGAACAGAAGAAGAAGGCTGGCCAGTCGCAACCGAACTGGATGCAGAATCCGCCGCAGGCAAAACCGCCGCCGATGGCTACCTGCCAAGGGGTGAAGCTGCGTGGGGTGGCCTTGATGTCGTTCAGAGCCTGCTCATACTGTTCGAGCGAATAGTTATCCTTGATGGCCTTCCAGGTGAGCTTACTTACCTGGGAAATAGAGGTGAGGTTGATACCGTGCTTCTCGCATCTCTGGAACTTGGAGAAGGAATGCTCCTCGTCGCTATAGTTTACCATCAGCACGTTCCAGTTGATGTAAAGGTGCATGTATCGCTCGTCGAGACCGAGGAAAGCTGCTGCACGCTTCATGGTTCGCATGATGCGGGATGTGTCGGCAGCACTCTCCATGAGAATGCTACCGGTACGTAATAATAAGTCGAGTTTTCTTCTGAGTTCTGATTCTGCTATTTCCTTGCAGTTGCAGTTATCCTCTCCGCAAGCGCAGGTTTTCAATTCTTTTTCTGTCATATATGTTTATCCGAATACAAAAATAATAATCTGAATGGTTACAATTCTGAGGAACATGGCGAATGGATATACATTCGCATAGCCTACTGTTGGCGCATCAGCCGAAGTCTGCTCACGTACGTAAGCCAGGGCAGAAGGGTTGGTGTTGGCACCTGCCAATACGCCGAGTAATGTATAATAATTGATGTGGAACACGAGCTTGCCGATGATGCCGCCCAGAATGATTGGTATCATGGTGATGGCGATGCCGTAGAGTATCCAGGTCAGTCCGCTTTCTGATGCTACGGTCTGGATAAACTGTTCGCCTGTGCCGAGACCCACGCAAGCCAGGAAGATGCAGATGCCGATTTCGCGCAGCATCAGGTTGGCTGAAATGGTATTGTAGGTAACGAGGTTGTATTTCGGTCCGAAATAACCTATCAGGATGGCTACTACCAGAGGTCCGCCGGTAAGTCCGAGACGCAGATTCTCGTTGATGCCTGGGATGAAGAACGGAATGTTGGCTACGATACAACCCAGCATGATGCCCAGGAAGATTGGGATGAGGTTAGGGTAGTTCAGACGCTTCATCTGGTTACCCAGCACCTTCTCGGTATGAGCGATGGCGAGTTCCTTGCCCACTACGGTTACGCGGTCGCCCAACTGAAGTTTCAGGTCTGGGGTTGCGATGAGGTCTACACCATTTCTGTTTACGCGGGTAATGTTGGCGCCAAGGTTGCTTCTAATCTGCAACTGGCTGATGCTCTTGCCGTTGATACCCGGTTTGGTAATCAGAATTCGGCGGTTGATGAGCTCGCTGCTGAATTCCTCGTCCTTTACGTCAACCTTCTCGCCGAGCAGGGCGATGATAGGTTCTTCTACGGTAGGATGAGCCACAATCTGCAGAATGTCGCCCTCTTCTATCACGGTCTGTCCGTTAACCACCTCGTCCTGGCGTTCGCCGTTGTTACGGATAATCTTGGAAACCATGAAGTCGCGCTTCAGCAGATAGCGGATCTGCTTGACGGTATCTTTGAAAACCATCTGGTTAGAAACCTTTACGGCGAAGGTGTTCAGGGTCATCGCTTCAAGATGTCCCTTGCCTCGCTTAGCTTCATCCTCTTCCTTCTGCTTGTCTACGCGTAGCGCGAACCTTAATATAATGAAGCTGAGGATAACGCCGAGCACACCCATAGGATAGGCGATGGCATAGCCGGCTGCGATGGATGGGGCATCGATGTGGCGCAGATCGCTGAATGCCTGCTGGGCTGCACCCAGACCCGGAGTGTTGGTTACGGCACCCGAAAGGATACCTGCCATAGAGGTGATGGATGTTCCCGAAAATGAGAAGATGACTAAGGTAGTAATGATACTCAGGGCCACAACAATCATACTGAGCAGGTTGAGACTCTTGCCGCCGTTCTTGAACGAAGCGAAGAAGCCCGGACCTACCTCCAGACCGATAGAGTAGACAAAGAGAATCAAGCCAAATTCCTTGAGGAAGTGGAGCAGATGCTCGTCAAGGTTGAGAGAGAAATGTCCAAAGATAAGACCGATGAACAGAATCCAAGCCAAGCCCAGGGAAACACCTTTTACTCTGAGCTTACCTAAACACAAACCCAAGGCGATGACCAGCGAAAGAATCATCACAGAGTGGGCTACTCCGCCTCCCCAAAGGTCTGGGAAGCCATAAAATAGATTTTTTAAAATCTCCATTTTTCTTTATCTATTAATGTAAATACTGAATTTTCAAAAACATTCTTTCTTATCGATTTCTGAAATCGATTGCAAAGGTATAGATAAAAACGAAAGCAAAACTCGTTTTATGTTTAAAAGCTATGAATACGGCTATAAGTATTTTCTATAGCGAAAATAGGCTTTGCGGGCTTTTCTTTTCTCTTTCTCATGCATTTCTAGCCCTTTCTTTGCTCATTATATCAGTTTTTTTTCGTAATTTTGCAACCGGATTATTATAAACAGGAAAGAATATGCTGAATATTGACGAAATAAAGGATAAGAGAATTGCCGTGCTCCTTTCGGGAGGCGTCGACAGTTCGGTTGTGGTTTGGGAGTTTGCCCAGCTGGGCCTGCATCCTGATTGCTTCTACATCAAGATTGGTCCTGAGGAGAAAGAGGAGTGGGACTGCTCTTCGGAGGAGGACCTGGAGATGGCTACGGCTGTGGCCAGAAAGTATGGGTGCAAGCTGCAAGTGGTTGACTGTCATCATGAATATTGGAACGAGGTAACCCGTTATACGATGGAGAAGGTGAAGGCTGGTTTTACGCCTAATCCGGATGTAATGTGCAACCGCCTGATTAAGTTTGGTGCCTTCGATGAGAAGATGGGTCACAACTACGACCTCATCGCCACGGGGCATTATGCGCAGACCGAAACGGATGAAAATGGCGACAAATGGCTTGTCACGAGTCCTGATCCTGTAAAAGACCAGACCGATTTCCTGGCTCAGATAGAGAGCTGGCAATTGAAAAAAGCGATTTTCCCTATCGGCCATCATATCAAGAATGAGGTTCGCGAGATAGCCGAAGAGGAGCATCTGATAAATGCCAAGCGCAAGGACAGCCAGGGAATCTGCTTCCTGGGACAGATTAATTATAATGATTATATCCGCCGTTATCTGGGCGAGAAACCGGGCGATGTCATAGAGATGGAGACGGGCAAGCGCATAGGCGAGCACAAGGGTTTGTGGTTTCATACCATCGGCCAGCGCAAGGGCTTGGGCTTTGGCGGCGGTCCCTGGTTTGTGATTAAGAAGGATGTAGAGAACAATATCCTGTATGTGAGTCATGGTTATGATCCGCAGTCGGCCTACAAGAAGGATTTTCCTCTCCATGATTTCCATTTCCTTACACGCGAGGTTGCTATGCTGAAGGTAACTTTCAAGATTCGTCATACGCCGGAGTATCATCCTGCTACGATAGAAAAACTGGAAGACGGCCGCTGGATGATTCATTCAGAAGAGGCGATTCATGGTGTGGCTCCCGGCCAGTTCTGTGTAGTTTATGATGAGCATCATCATCGTTGCTATGGCTCGGGCGAGATTACAGTATAAATATTTTAAAATGAAAAAAGGGATGAGTCATCAATCTGATATTTTGATGATTCATCCCTTTTTGTTTTATCTGTTTTTACCCTTCCCCGATAATGCTGTCCAGCAACTCCTGGCAGGCATCTTCGAGAAGCGTGATAACGAGCTCGAAGTCGCTATAGTCACCATAATACGGATCGGGAACGGTGGTGTATTCGCGATGATGGGTCAGAAAATCGGCCATGCGCACTACTTTCTTCCTATCAGACTCTGAAGAAGCCATGGAGGTAATGGCACGGTAGTTTTCGTTGTCCATTACCACGATGGTTTCGAAACGGGCGAAGTCTGACTTTTGGAACTGGCGGGCATGGCTGTTGAAATTGTAGCCATGCTCGGCGCCACATTTGCGCATGCGGCTGTCGGGCAACTGACCTATGTGCCAGCCCCCGATGCCCGCAGAATCGATTTCAAACTCATCCTGAAGCCCTGCTTTTTCTACAAGACTCTTCATGATTCCCTCGGCTGCCGGAGAGCGGCAGATGTTGCCCAGGCAGATGAATAATACGGTATGTTTACCTTTCTTTGTCATGTTGCTAACTTTTTTTGTTTGCAAAGTTAGCATAAATCTCTGTATTATGCAAGATTTTTCTTCATTTTTCTTCCCACAAAGTTCCAGGCAGGCATCTTCTTCAGGGTGCTGCGGATAGGCTGGATGTCCCAGAGCAGGAAGATGATGAGCACGCCGATGCCGATGAGACAGGTTAGTCCGTAGAGCTCGCGGATGCTGATCATCAGCAGGTTGCCGGCATCATAAGGCAGTCCGCGCGACATGTTTTCTGCCATCTGATGGCGAAGTCCGTAGCTGTAGAGTCCGGAGCACATCGCCGAAACAGGGCCGTTGCGGATGATGCCTGCCATCGTCAGTCCCATGAAGAAATGCTCAAACGGCATCAGCTCTTCCAGATAGATGGTCAATATGCAGAAGAAGATGGCGTTGCCGATGCTTCTGAGGAAGATGGGCAGATAGAGTGCCTCGATGTTGAGTCCCGGGTCGATGAGGAAATACATCATTACGGGATAACATACCATCGTTGCCACGCCTATCGTGAGCAGTCGGGTATATTTCTGATGGAGCATCTTGCACCAGAACAGGCAGAAGAGGCATCCGGCGATGGCCCCCACCCATTCTACGAAGTTGAGCACATTGGTGGTAAACGTGCCGAAATGAAGCACGCCGCCCGTAAAGGCAGTCTGCAGCACCTTTGGCGTACTGCCCATGAACTCTACGAAGGCGAAGAGGATGAGCAGCGGGATGAGCCGCTTATACTTCCATGCCGCCGGCTCGATGTAAGGGTGACGGATGTGGAGCATGCGCTGGATGCAGAAATAGCCTGTAAAAATAAAGAGTACTACATCCATCTGCATAATCTTCGAATCGAGCCAGTTGTAATGCTCGCCGTAGGTGAAGAAGAAGATGAACTCCAGCATCCATGCTGACCAGAGAATGCACCCCAGATAATCGAGGCTGATAAAGGGCAGGGGCTTCATGAAGCGGAAGTCGTGGGTGGTGACATACACGATGAGTGCTACCAGCAGCAGGGCGCCTGTCATCGTCCAGTTGATGATGCGCCAATCCTGATATATATAAATAAGGTGTTCGGTAACCCAAGGCGAGAGGAACATATTTCCCAGCACGATGCAGTAGAGCAGGGGGAAGAAGATGGTAAAATCGCGCTTGGAGGTCATCCATAGCTGGATGGTACTCATACACTCGAAGGTGCCGCAGAGTTTGAAGAAGCCTGCGATGTAGGCGAGAATGCACATCACGGGAACCGAATCGGTCCACATGATGAGGAAATTGCAAGCCGCCACTACCAACGCCGCATTCAGCAGAAGCTGGCGGTTGGTAAAATGGAACTTCATCTTGAAGAGGAAGGGGAATGGCATCGCCACGCCCACCACGTTGAACATGATGATCATGAGCACGTCTTCTCTCATCAAACTGTACTCGCCCATTACCTGGCTCATGGCTCCTCCATAAATTCCGCCCGACATCAGGAAGATGAAGGCGAAGAGGAGATAAATCCAAGGCTGCAACCGGCGAGGAATATATCCGTTGAACGAAGGGACGCGGAAGGGTCCCTGTAACATAGGAGGTCCTGGCATTTTTTAAAATTAATAATTAATAATTAATAGTTTATAGAACATTCTATCTATAGTTTATAGAACATTCTATTTGAGGCGAACCTTGGTTTCTACGTTCAGACCGGCACGGAGCAGGGCTACCTGTTTAGGGTCGTTATCGCGGGTGAGGGCGATGCGAACCGGTACGCGTTGTTCTACCTTAACGAAGTTGCCGGTGGCATTATCTACCGGAATCATGGAGTAGGCGTTGCCGGCAGCTGCTGAGAGTGCCTCTACCTTGCCGTGGAATACGACACCTGGAATGGCATCGGCTGTAAAATCTACCGCCTTGCCCACCTGGATGCCGTCCATCTGGGTTTCACGATAGTTGGCTACTACCCATACATCGTTGTCATCCACGATGCGTGCCAACATCTGTCCTGGCTGAACCAGCTGTCCCTCGTGGATATCTTTCCTTCCCATCACGCCGTCGCAGGTAGCCACGATTACGGTATAAGAAAGGTTCAGACGGGCCAGATTGAGCTGAGCCTCTGCCGCACTCTCGCCGGCACGCGAACCGCCCAGCTGCTGGGTCTGTACGTTGCGAACCGAGGCGGCACTTGCCTTCCGGCTGCTTGCCTGCTCATAACGAGCCTTGGCTCCCAGATAGCGGGCGTAGGCATTATCATATTGCTGGCGGGTTACCGCATCCTTCTTCATCAGGGCTGCAAAACGGTCAAAATCCTGCTTGGCATTCATCATGTCTACACGTGCCTCTTCGATACCTGCCGAAGCCGTCTGCACGTTGGTAGTGGTGGTTCCCATGCTGGCAGATACAACCGAAGAACCGGCCTTAGAACCGCGCAGACCAGCCTCTGCCTGAGCCACATGCAGGCGGAATTCTGAATCTTCGATAATGACGAGTGTATCGCCCTTCTTCACGTGCTGATAGTCGGAGAAACGGATTTCCTTGATAAATCCTGATACGCGCGTGTTGATAGGTGTAATGTGGCGGTTCACCTGGGCATCATCGGTATAAACCACGTCGCTACCATGATAAAAATGGCTGAAGCACCAGCCGATGGCTCCTATAAAACAGAGGATGATAACTACATTATAGATTCTCTTGATAATCTTCTTATTCATAATTTATATTTGTTTTATTGTTTGAAAAAGAGCAGATGAATTGGCTTTCCCTTCGGACGCCGAACGTTGTTTCTTCGTTCTTCACTCTTCACTTTCTAAATTTCTCCCGCTACGTATTTCATGCGGTAATAAGCGTATACGATGTTGATGCGGGCATCTACCTCGTTCAGTTCGGCGTTGAGCTTCAGGTTCGATGCATCCACCATGTCGGTTACCAGCGCCAGCTGACTGAGATAGCGGGCGTTCATCACCTCGTAGTTCTGCTGCGCCAGTTCTACGCTCTTGCGTTGCGTTTCCAGTTCTACGTAGGTTTGCTGATATTGCACGTAGGCAGCCTGTACGCTATTGTTCAGCTGTTCAGCCTGCAGGGCATGGCTTTCCTTTGCCTGTCGGGTTTCTACGGCAGCCTGTCTGATGCGCTTGTTGCTCTTGAAGAGCGAACTGAGGCTGTATTTCACGCCTACGCCTACATACCATACGTTCAGATTCTTGTCTATCGGCGGCAACTCGAAGAGGATAGGTCCGTCAAAATTCTCGGCAGCCACCAGAGCCACTTTCGGCAGCAGGTCGCTCTTGGCAATCTTCTCCTTCTGTTCCGCTATCCTGATGGCGTTGCTGCTCTGTTCCAGCAGGGGCGAATTCATCGTGCTTGCCGTCTGCCAGTAAGCTTCTCCATCCTTGGCGTAAGCCTTGTCTGCAATCGTAGCGTCCGGAATAATCTGCATCTCCTGTTCCCCTTTATCTTCCTGGTTCATGCCGAGCGTATTCAGGAGCTGGTGGTTCAGGATGCTGCGGTTGTTGCCTAGCGAAGTGAGTCCCAGTTTCAGACTCTCCATCTGCAGTTCGTATCGGGTGATGTCGTTCTTGAGCGCCATTCCCTGGGCTTGTTTCGCCTTGATGTCGGCGATAAGCTGGCGGGTGAGCTCGATGTTTTTTTCATATACCTTGATACGGTTGTCTATCTTGTAGAGGTCCAGATACTGTCCCAGGGCGATGAAGCGAGCCTGCTGACGGGTGAGTTTCACGCCCACCTCTGCCTGCTGCTTGCCCAGTTCGGCGAGGCGGATGCCTGCGTTGATGGCGCCACCAGCATAAACCACCTGCTGTGCCTGGAAGGCGAAATTATTGCCGAAGTGGGGCGATTTCAAACCTTGGGCGTTACTGAAGTCGCGGTCGGTCATCAGGGCGTTTCCGATGTAGCTGAAGGAGAGGGATGCATCGAGGTCGGGCAGTTTCTTGCTTTTAGCCGATTCGATACCGATGCTGGCAGCTTCTACGCCCGATTTCGAGGTTCGTAGCGACTTGCTGTTTTCTTCGATTCTCTCGAAGAGTTGGGCGATGGTCATCCTGGTTTGAGCCACAGCCCATAGAGAGCCTCCCCAGATGAGAAGGCCTGCAATCATCATTTTCTTTATCATTCAAAAATCTGTTATTATTTTTTTTATAAATCTGTTATCTCATGAATTCGGGTGCAAAGGTACGGCGATTTTGGCGAATATCCGTTTTAATTTTTTCGTGCCGCATGGATTTTTTCGGAACAAAAGTTCTTTTTTCTCACATTATTTCCGTATATTTGCACGCAAAAAGCGAATAAAAGGTATTTATGATAGAATTATCTGAACTGAACAGTTATCAGGAGGCCAGTCTTTTCTGCTCCGATTTGAGCGAGTGGCAGGAGGGTCCGCAGGTATTGACCTATGGAGCCATTCTCCTTTGCCGCAAGGGCAGGGCCGTGCTGAATGTGAATTATAAGGATTGGGATCTCTATGAGGGAGCCGTCATCACCCTGTTTCCGAATGATGTGGTAGAGGTGAAGAAGATGGAGTCTTCCGCTTCCTGCGAGGGGGATACTTGTGCCGCCATGAATGCTTCTGCCTTCGAAGTGGAGATGCTGAAATATAATCCATCTCTGCTGCGCGAAGCCAGTCTGCAACTGGAACAGACGGTTTATTCTGCCCTGCGCGAGGACCGATGCCGGCAGGATTCGCCCGTGGTTACCCATATCATCGAGAGCATGTTTTCCCTCCTCAGACTCTATTTTGAGCAGCACGACTGTACCTGCATCTCGCAGCTTGTACTCTATCAGCTCAAGGCCTTCTTCATAGGGTTCCATGAATATCTGCAACGCAATCCGCAGAACTGTCCCGACGAGGTGAAATCTTACAGGGTGAGGGAACTCTTCAACCGCTTCATGATGCTCATGGAACGCGATTACAAGAAGTCGAGAGATGTCAACTATTATGCCGAGCAGATGAACATCACCTCCAAGTATCTTTCGAATATCGTGAGACAGGTAACGGGTCATACGCCCAAAATCATCATTGACCAGTATGTGGTGCTCCAGCTGAAGATGCAGCTCAAGCGTTCCGCCCAGAGCATCAAGGAGATGGCATGGGAATATCATTTTGCTGATGCCAGCTTCTTCTGCCGCTATTTCAAGAAACATACCGGAATGACGCCGCAGCAGGTGAGAGAATAAATACAGTAATTATAACATAAAAATTTTCAAAACATGACAACAACACTTATCATATTGGTTATTACGGTAGCCCTGTTCATCTGGGGCAGGGTTAGGGCCGACATCGTGGCGCTTACCGCCCTGGCTGCACTCCTGGTTCTGGGTATCCTGACACCTGCCGAGGCGCTGGCGGGCTTTTCTTCGCCCATCGTCATCATGATGATAGGACTCTTCGTGGTGGGTGGAGCTATCATGCAGACCGGACTTGCCAAGCTTACGGGCAATAAGCTCATGGCGCTCTCGCGCGGCAACGAAACCATCACTTTCCTGCTCGTAATGCTCGTTACCTCCTTTATCGGCGCTTTCGTGAGCAATACCGGAACGGTGGCCCTCATGATGCCTATCATCATGAGCATAGCTGCGGGCTCGGGCATGCAGTCGTCGCGTTTCCTCATGCCGCTCGCCTTTGCCGGAAGTCTGGGCGGAATGCTTACTCTCATCGGTACGCCGCCCAACCTGGTTATCGATGAAGTCTTGACCGAGGGCGGTTATCAGCCGCTTGCCTTCTTCAGCTTCTTCCCTGTGGGCATCATCGTCATCGCCATCGGCATCATCGTGCTCATGCCGCTCAGCAAAATCTTCCTCAGCAAAAAGCAGAGCGGTAAGAAAAAGAAGCAGGGCAAATCGCTTGATGACCTGGTAGACGAATATCAGCTGCTCGATAATCTGCATCGCTACATCGTGCCTAGCCGCCGCCCTTCTGCCGCCCTCGACGAGAATGGCGAGCAGATGGATATCGTGGGCAAAACCCTGAAGGATCTGAGCATCCAGAAGAAATATGGCGTGAGTATCATCGAGATAAGAAACGAGAAGAAATCACGACTGGGACTGGTGAAGGATGTGAGCCAGAACATGGCGAAGAGCAGCAGCACCATTCAGGTTCACGATACCTTATATATAATAGGTGAGGAGGAGAAGATGAAACGCTTTGCCAGCGATTACGGCCTCAGGAAGATGAAGGATGTGAAGATTGATTTCTACGACCTGGGACTGACCGAAATCGTGGTGATGCCTACGTCTAATTTTGCCGGTCTGCGCATAGGCGATGCCAACCTGCGCAAGCGTTTCGGCATCAACGTGCTGGGCGTAAAGCGTGGCGATGAATATATTACAGACAATCTGATAGCCACTAAGCTGCATGTGGGCGATATGCTCTTGGTGCAGGGCGAATGGACCAATCTGGCTCATCTGGCTACTGATACGAGCAACTGGGTGGTTATCGACCAGCCAGAGAAGACTGCCGACAAGGTGCTCTTGGATTATAAGGCGCCTGTGGCGGCTGCCATCATGCTGCTGATGATTGCGATGATGGTATTCGATTTCATTCCTGTGGCTCCGGTCACGGCGGTCATCATCGCCGGACTGCTGACCGTCTTTGCCGGATGTTTCCGGAATGTAGAGGCGGCTTACAAGACCATCAACTGGGAGAGCATCGTGCTGATAGCCGCCATGATGCCGATGTCTACGGCGCTGGAGAAGACGGGTGCTTCTGCCTTGGTTTCTCAGGGGCTGGTAGAGAGTTTGGGTTCGATGGGACCTACAGCTCTCTTGGCAGGCATCTACTTCACCACTTCTCTGATGACGATGTTTATCAGCAATACTGCCACGGCTGTGCTGATGGCTCCTATTGCCCTGGTGGCGGCCCGGCAGGTAGGTGTGAGTCCTTATTCCTTCCTCTTTGCGGTTACGTTGGGTGCCAGCATGTGCTTTGCCTCTCCGTTCTCCACGCCTCCTAATGCGCTGGTGATGAAGGCGGGTGGCTATACGTTTATGGATTACGTGAAGGTAGGTTTGCCGTTGCAGATTATCATCGGCGTTGTGATGACCTTCGTTCTTCCGCTCCTTTTTCCTTACTAAGGATTTTTGATATCAAAATAAAAGCCCCCGATGTTTTTCCCGCATTGGGGGCTCTTTTTTTATCGGGTTAAATCAGGCCTTTTTATTTTCCCAATTAGGGAGATTTTTTTCTCCAACTGGGCAAGTAATTTTGCGCGCTTTCTGAATCACGATGCAAAGATACGAAATCCCGTTTTGTCGGTTGTGCGATAGCGTGCGATGCCGTGCGATATCGGAACATTTTTCTCCAATCTCTTTTCTTCGTGTTCACGGAAGTTGGGACAGATAGTTTCAGCGATGTTGGACAGTTGTTACTTATGATAGCCCGAATCGGCAACAAGATAGGTCTTCATACGGCATGATTTCTCCTAATTGAGGGCGGAATACTGAAAAATAGCCCCATTTATCTCCACTTCGAGTATTGGGAAGAGCATCGGAAATAAGGTTTCCTGCATGTCTTTTGATGCCTGAGAGAGCAAAAGTTGCACCTATTCGATGCCTTTTCTCAGCTTTTTCATCGTTGGAGCGGTTGAAATGGGGATATTGTACCTCAAATTCTTAGTCTATATTTCTATATAATTTATTGATTATGAGCCTTTTAGAGAGAAGTGGGGGTGGGTGGAGCGTTCCAGTTCCAGTTGTTCCAATTAATTTTTTGAGCGTTCCATTCCACCTTCTTATATATATAACTATCTATATATTAAGTAGTTATAGAGTCTCTATAAAGGGATATTGTCCTATGAAAACCTATTTGGAACAATTGGAACAACTGGAACAACTGGAACGCTTGCCCGAAAATCATTTCTGTTTTAATCCTGTTACCAGCACCCCCGAAGTCCCCATTTCCTCTAGAAAGCCTCAACTCCGTTTTATCTCTTTTCACCCTCGCAATCATCAAAAGTTCGTTTGCGGTTCTCTGTCATCCCTTAATAGTAGTATAGTAGTATCAACATTCCTCTTCTGGAGTTTTCAAGTAACATATGCCTTGCAGAGTTAAAAGCATTTTAAGTATCTTAATAGGCAAAATCCTATTGTAAAGTGTGAGAAATTAATATTTATTCGTTTGTACCGCTAGGCGTTAGGGAGATACGCCTAGCGGACTTGCAAACCAGTATTACGGACTTATACCACAGCACCTTCTGCCCTGTTAGGGCGTGTGGCGCATATTTAATACGCTTCTCCCTGCTCTATTTCTTCCTGCGTAATGCGCTTGCGGTCGATGGCGCGCCAGGCAAAGACGATGTAGGCGAGCACGAACGGGATGAGGAGGGAAACTATCGCCATGGTGCGGAGCGTGAACTCGCTGCTGCAGCTGTTGGCGAGGGTGAGCGAACTCTGAAGGTCGATGTTCGATGGATAGTAGGCGGTGTGGTTCCAGCCGGCTATCAGCAGCAGAACCAGCACGGTGAGCACGGTTCCGATGCCTGTAAACCAGATTCCCTTTCTATACTTCACGCTTCTCGATGACTTGTAAATGCCGAAGAGTACGAGCACTATTCCTATTAATAATATGGCTGATAAGATTGGCATCTCCAGAAGATTGTGAAGATACTTCATGCTCTCAATCGTAATGCCGGAAGAAGAAGTGCTGAATCCGTCCTTTACCAGCAATCTGATGAGGAATGGCAGGAAGAACAATAGGAAAATGAGGGCATTCCATGGCAACTGGCGGGTGCAGCGCTCCTGAATCTGCTGGTGCTCGATGTTGTTCTTGATGTAGAGCATGCCCAGGATGCGGGCTAGCATCAGTACGGCAAGTCCCAGTACCACGTTCCATGGGTCGAGCAGGGCATCAAGACCATGACTGGCGTTTGCCCATCGGCTGATGACGGGTTGCAGACTGTTGGTAATATTGCCCTTGTCTATCAGAAAATTGCTGCCGTTGAAGAAGGTGGCTACGGCTCCGCCAAGAAGCAGCGGACCCACGATGCCGTTGATAATGAGGCAAATCTGAAAGGTCTTTGGTCCAAGAAAATTACCTATCTTGTTCTGGAATTCATAGCTCACGGCTTGAATCA
>OGJX01000286.1_pt1 | contig 59091 bp, 53 predicted proteins | sample 1572381 | NCBI WGS metagenome assembly OGJX01 (sample SAMEA2582085, study PRJEB24529) | metagenome | biome: Human gut stool | place: China | collected 2011
ACGTTAATTAACTCTCTCATTTTCAATCGATTACATAAGAATTAACAGAGTATTGTTATATATAATAAGGTATATATATAATAAGGTATAGGAATTCTTTTCTATATATATAATAAGGTATAAGGAGCATTTCCTCAAAAAGAAAGATAGACATGACAAGATTGAATCTTCCCCCATTTGAAATCAAGTTGCGCGGCACCAAAGCGCAACCTCAGATATTCGATATTCTGAGAAAAAAATATATTGCGCTCACTCCAGAAGAATGGGTGCGGCAGCATTTCGTCCACTTTCTGGTAGAACACAAGGGCTATCCTGCAGCACTCATGGCAAATGAAATCCAACTGAAAGTGGGTGAAAAAACACTTCGGGCAGACAGTGTACTCTACTCCAGAGACCTGAAACCAAGAATGATTATAGAATACAAAGCTCCTCATATTCCCATCACACAAAAAGTATTCGACCAGATTTCCATATATAATATGCTCCTCCATGTTGATTACTTAGTGGTAAGTAATGGGCTGCAACACTATATTTGCAAAATGGATTATAACGATAAAAAATATTTATTCTTAGAGGATATTCCGGATTACGAAGAATTATTGACAGAATAAAAAGAGAGAAGGGAGAAAAAATCCCAGAACTTTATAGAAAATCGTTCCGTAATCCTCCCCTTTTAACCCCTTCATTTTTTGAGAATTTCCGGGCAACTGGCCAGCTGATTTGAAATTCGAGAAATATGAGCGGGTTATTTTTTTATAAAAAGTTCGATTTATTTTTGTACTCTCCACAAATTACATTATCTTTGCAGAGTTTATTTGGATTAAAACATTATCTCAGACTAAAGGGATTAAAATATCATCTCAGACTAAAGGGTTTGAAATATGATCTCAGCCTAACGAGATTGAAACGTAATCTTTATTAATATGGTAAATCAAAACATGAAAATAGCTGTGGCAGGAACGGGCTATGTTGGACTTAGCCTTGCCACTTTGCTCAGCCAGCACCATCAGGTAACAGCCGTGGATGTGGTGGCTGAGAAAGTTGAACTTATCAACAACCGAAAGTCGCCAATTCAAGACGAATATATAGAAAGGTATTTGGCAGAAAAACCACTCCAGCTAAAGGCCACGACCAATGCAGCAGAAGCCTATAAAGACGCAGACTTCGTCATCATTGCAACTCCAACAAATTACGACCCTGTAAAAAATTACTTCGACACGACCCATGTTGAGGAAGTCATCGAACTGGTGATGCAGGTGAATCCAAACGCCATCATGGTGATCAAGAGCACGATTCCTGTGGGCTATACGGAGAATGTCAGACAGAAATACGGCTGTGACAATATCATTTTTGCACCGGAATTTCTCCGTGAGAGCAAGGCTCTCTACGACAATCTCTACCCCAGCAGAATCATCGTAGGCCGTCCGGAAAGCGATGAGCGCCTCAACAAGGCTGCCCATATTTTTGCAGAACTGTTGCAGGAAGGAGCCATCAAGGAGAATATTGACACCCTGTTTATGGGACTGACCGAGGCTGAGGCCGTGAAGCTCTTTGCCAACACCTACCTCGCCTTGCGTGTAAGCTATTTCAACGAACTGGACACTTATGCAGAAATGAAAGGACTCGACTCCAAAGCCATTATCGATGGTGTAGGACTCGATCCACGCATCGGAACTTTCTATAATAATCCTTCGTTCGGATACGGAGGTTATTGCCTCCCGAAAGACACCAAGCAGTTGCTCGCCAACTATGCTGACGTTCCTGAGAACCTGATTCAGGCCATCGTGGAAAGTAACAGAACCCGAAAGGATTTCATTGCCGACCGTGTGCTCAATAAGGCTGGTTATTATGACTATGCCTACCAAAATAATTATTGCGCAGAGGAAGAGAAAGCCTGTACCATCGGAGTCTATCGCCTGACGATGAAGAGCAATAGCGACAATTTCCGCCAGAGCAGCATTCAGGGTGTGATGAAACGCATCAAGGCAAAGGGCGCACAGGTCATCATCTACGAACCTACGCTGAAGGACGGATCCACATTCTTTGGCAGTTTGGTGGTCAATGATCTCGAAAAGTTTAAGAAGTTGAGCCAGGCCATCATTGCCAACCGCTACGACAAATGCCTGGACGATGTAGAGGACAAAGTTTACACTCGAGACATTTTCAGAAGAGATTAAAATCCTTTGAAAAACTCAAGGGAAAAAACTCCTGAAAGCAGGAAATCACCTTTGAAAGTCTCAAGAAAAAAGACTCCTGAAAAAACAGGGAATCGCCTTTGAAAGTCTCAAGGAAAAAACTCCTGAAAAGCAGGAAATCGCCTTAAAAAAGACTCAAGGAAGAACCTCCTGAAAAGCAGGAAATCGCCTTTAAAAAGACTCAAGGAAGAACCTCCTGAAAAGCAGGAAATTGCCTTTAAAAAGACTCAAGGAAGAAACTCTTGAAAGCAGGAAATCACCTTTGAAAGTCTCAAAGGGGAAAAACTCCTGAAAGCAGGGAATCTTCTAAAAATAACGAAAGATAAAATAATAAAGAAATAACAAATAATAAACTAAATAAGAAAAATGGCAAAATTAGTAATTAATTCCTATGAGGAATTTGCATCTCACCTCGGACAGAAGTTGGGTGAGTCAGAATGGTTGCAGGTAGATCAGGATCGTATCAACAAGTTTGCAGACGCTACACTCGATCCACAGTGGATTCACGTTGACGTAGAGCGTGCCAAGGTAGAGAGCCCTTACCACAGCACAATCGCTCACGGTTATCTTACCCTGTCATTGCTCCCTTACATGTGGCAGCAGATTATCGAAGTGAACAACCTGAAAATGATGGTAAACTACGGTATGGACGAGATGCGTTTCGGTCAGCCAGTCATCACCGGTTCCCGTGTTCGCCTTGTAGCTACCTTGCATGAGATTGCCAATCTCCGTGGCATTTGCAAGACCAGCATCAAGTTTGACATCGAGATAGAAGGCCAGCGCAAGCCAGCACTTTCTGGCATTGCAACCTTCCTCTACTACTTCCAGTAATCACTCCCCAAAGAGAAGAATATGGCAGCAGGAAAATGGATTGGCGGCTTTCTCGGTTTCATGACAGGCGGTCCGCTCGGAGCACTTGCAGGCTTTGCCCTTGGCGCCCTTTTCGACAAGGGTCTTGACAGTGTAAACGAGGACAGCAGCAATCAGCAGGCGTACGCCCACTCCAACAGGAGCTATGAGGGTCAGCGCAACAGTTTTATGTTTTCGCTGCTCGTACTTGCCTCCTACATCATCAAGGCCGACGGCAGGGTGATGCATTCAGAAATGGAGTTGGTGCGCCGGTTTCTGAGACAGAATTTCGGAGAACAGGCGAAACAGCAGGGTGAAGAAATCCTGCTCAAGCTTTTCGAGCAGCAGAAGCGTCTGGGCATGGCTGAATATCGTACGGTGATACAAGACAGTTGTCATCAGATACGTGCCAACATGGCTTACGAGCAGCGTCTTCAGTTGCTCAATTTCCTGGTCATGATAGCGCAGGCCGATGCTGTAGTAAGTCCAGAAGAGATTGCAGCCCTCAAGGAAGTGGCCATTCACATGGGACTCTCCGTAGAAGATGTCATTCAGATGCTCAATCTACGCAGCGGTTCCTCAGCCACCAGCAGTCTCGACGATGCTTACAAGGTGTTAGGAATTGCCCCTTCAGCCACTAATGATGAAGTGAAAGCCGCCTATCGCAAAATGGCGCTCAAACATCATCCAGACAAGGTTGCTGCCCTGGGCGAAGACGTGCGCAAAGCTGCCGAGAAGAAATTCCAGGAAATCAATGATGCTAAGGAGAAAATCTTCAAAGCAAGGGGATTATAATGAATTACATTCTTCATTGAATTACACAGAGGAGGCTGACTAAAATCTGTTACTTCTGGGTTATTCGATGAAGAATAAAATATCGGATAAACACAAAAAGCTCGCCAGATTATTCTGACGAGCTTTTTATTTATCTTTTCCGCAGTTTTTTCCGAAGGATTTAATCTGTATATTCCAAAGAATATAATCAGTCATTCCGAAGGATCTATTCTGCAGAGTTTTTCAGCCGGGATTTATTCTGCATCCTCAGACTTCTTCTTGCGAATAGTGCGCTTGCGCTTTGGTTTCTCCTCTGCTACAGGATTGTCGATTTTAACACCAGCCAATTCTGGGTCGATGAGGATACGGCCGCAGTACTCACAAGGAATAATCTTCTTATGCATCTTGATGTCCAACTGGCGCTGAGGTGGAATCTTGTTGAAGCAACCGCCACAGGCATCGCGCTGTACATATACAATACCCAAACCGTTGCGGGCACCCTTGCGGATACGCTTGAAGCTGGCAAGCAGACGTGGCTCGATCTTCTTCTCCAGTTCAGCAGCTTTTTCCTTCAGGTTCTCCTCTTCCTCACGAGTTTCCTCCATGATTCCGTCGAGCTCAGCACGCTTCTCAACCAAACCTCTTTCGCGGTCCTGCTTCTGTGCCAAAGCATGATCCAGGTCAGCCTGCTTTTCGCGGATTTTCTGTTCACCCTCACGGATCTTCTTGTTGCAAAGCTGGATTTCCAACTCCTGGAACTCGATTTCCTTGCTCAAAGTATCATACTCACGGTTGTTGCTTACAGTTTCCAACTGAGCCTGATAGCGCTCTACACTTGCCTGAGCGTCCATGATCTCAGCATGCTTCTGAGACAAAGCTCTGTCAAACTGGTGGATTTCGCGATCAATGTTCTCGATACGAGTTGCAAGACCGGCGATTTCATCTTCCAAGTCCTGAACTTCCAGAGGAAGCTCACCACGCAACGCACGTTTCTCATCGATAGAAGACAAGGTGGTCTGAAGCTGATAGAGAGTCTTCAACTTCTCTTCCACTGTCAAATCTGTAGGATCTTTCTTTGCCATATTATTAATATTTAAAAAATTATTTTTATTCTTCTTTATTTTCTTACAAAATTTCCCTTCTGCCCTCAAAAGGACAAAGAGGAAGGGAAAACTATCCCCCAATTAGAACCTCTGAAAAGAGGAAGGGAAAACTATCCCCCAATTAGAACCCCCTGAAAGAGGAAGGGAAAACTATCCCCCAATTAGAACCTCTGAAAAGAGGAAGAGAAAAACTATCCCCCCAATTAGAACCCCCTGAAAGAGGAAGGCCCCCAATTAGAACCCACGAAAAATTTCTCATTTCTCATTTCTAATTTTATCCCCTCTTACAGGTAAATGATCGGATTGGTATTGATTTCCGAGATTTCACACTTCACTCCAGGGCATTTTTCCGTGATAATGCTGCGGAAGATTTCGCTCGTAAACTGTTCGCTCTGATAGTGACCGATGACGCAGATTTGGATTTCCTGCTCATGGCCGAAGAACTCATGATAGTGCATTTCGCCCGTAATGAAAGCATCAGCACCAGCCGCGATGGCAGCATCCAGCAGGAAAGAACCTGCCCCGCCACAAAGCGCCACCTTTCTGATAGGCCTGCGCAGCAACTGGTTGCACTGCACACATTCCGCCTGAAAACGCTCCCTGAGCATCAGCACCAGGTCGTCGGCAGCTATTCCGTCTGCATGCAACGTATCAGCCTCGTCAGTTATTTCGCCTATCACTCCTTCTCCGCCTTTCACACCGTCAATCTCCTTCTCGCCTCCGAAGAAACGCAGGTTGCGAAGTCCGAGTTTCTCAGCTATTTTGAAGTTGACACCACCCTTCGCCGCATCCATATTCGTATGCATGGATACGATGGTAATATCGTTCTTGATAGCCTTCCTCACGGTGCGCTGCACATAGTTTTCGTCTGAAATTCTCGCCAGTTTGCGGAAGATCAGCGGATGATGACTCACGATGAGGTTACAGCCCTTTCGGATGGCCTCATCTACGACGGCCTCAGTCACGTCAAGACACAACAATGCCCCTGACACTTCTACCGCCTCTGTCAATCCAACTTGCAGGCCGGCATTATCGTATCCTTCCTGCAAGGGCAGAGGCGCGTAATGTTCAAGGGCATCAACTACCTGATATATTTTCACGCTCTTAAAATATTTTATTTTCATGCACTTTCATCGTCTTTTCATGTCCTATCAGACATCCCGATTAGAGTGCAAAACTATGCTTTGGAGTGCAAAGTTACGCATTTATTCGCAAAAATATCACGAACACTCCTTTTGTTTAATATAATTTAATACTTTCCGATAAAATTATCCGAATACTCTTCGCCCAATTCACATTTTTTCCTTATTTTTGCAACCAAATTGTTTTTAAAAAATCAGAACGCTTATGTATCACTCAACTTTACCTTTCGAATTCGTACTTCCTGCCGAATGGGAACGTCAGAGCGGCATTATGCTCACTTGGCCTCACGCTGAAACAGACTGGAAACCCTATCTGCGACAGATAACAGATACTTATCTGGAACTGGCTGATATCATTACCCGATATGAACACCTCCTCGTGGCTACTCCTATCTTGGAGAGCACCAGGTCGATGCTTGCCAAAAGACTGTCGGCCGACCAAATGAACCGTGTCCACCTCTTTGAAATCGACAGCAATGATACATGGGCACGAGATCATGGTCCGATCACTCTGGTGTGCAAGTCGCAGAACTCAGGCTACATGATGCCTTTCACCCTCCTCGACTTCAAGTTTAATGGATGGGGAGAAAAGTTCCGTTGGGAGAAAGACAATGCCATCACGCAAAACCTGTATTATCAGGGAGCTTTCCAGAACTGTGCGGTCAACAACCATCAGGGATTTGTGCTCGAAGGCGGCAGTATCGAGAGCGACGGCAAGGGCACCATCTTTACCACCTCCCAGTGCCTTCTGGCGCCTCATCGCAACCAGCCGTTCAATCGTGAGCAGTTGGAAAAGCTCCTGAAGAATTTCTTCCAGGCGCAGCACATCGTCTGGCTCGACCATGGCAATCTGATCGGCGATGACACCGACGGTCATATAGACACCATCGTGAGAGTGGCTCCCCACGACACCTTATTATATGTAGGGTGCGATGACCCAGAGGATGAACAGTATGAGGATTTTCAGGCACTCGAAGCCCAACTCAAGAAGCTCTTCACCTTCGAAGGCTATCCTTACCGACTACTGAAATTGCCAATGCCGGACGCAATCTATGATGATGGCGATCGACTGCCAGCTACCTACGCCAATTTCCTCATCCTGAATGGAGCCGTGATTTACCCTACCTACAACCAGCCTGAGAAAGACGAGGAAGCCAAAAAGCAGATCCAGCTCGCCTTCCCAGACAGAGAAATCATCGGTGTAGATTCGCTCACCATCGTCCGCCAGCATGGAAGTATCCATTGCCTCACCATGCAATTGCCGGAAGGAGTTATCAGAATGCAGGAACCAGCCCAATTCTAAAATGGTTTACAACGACTTTCATCTATTAAGATGTATTTTGTTAAAGACCAAGAAATTTAGCTGGATTATAGGCTTTTAGAAAGAGGAAAATCCTGGAAGGGAGAAGAAAGAATTTTCAGAAAAATCTCGAAAGAAGAAAAAGAAGAAAGGATTTTCGGAAGAAAAAAGAAAAGAATAAGAAAAAAAATGAAACTCGGATTTTTACAGTTACATATTACGGCAGATATTGCCGACAACAAGAGCCGCCTGGCAGAAGGCATTATCGACCTTGCCCACCGCGGCGCAGAACTCATCGTATTACAGGAATTGCACAATACGCTTTATTTCTGTCAGGTAGAAGATGTGGATAATTTCGACCTGGCTGAAACGATTCCTGGCCCCTCCACCGATTTCTACGGCAAATTGGCCAAAGACCTCGGCGTAGTCATCGTCACCTCCCTTTTCGAGCGACGTGCACCAGGACTTTATCACAATACGGCAGTAGTGATTGAGAAGGATGGAACCATCGCCGGCAAATATCGCAAGATGCACATTCCTGACGACCCAGCCTACTATGAGAAGTTCTACTTCACTCCTGGCGACCTCGGTTTCCTGCCTATTCAGACTTCCGTGGGCAAGCTCGGCGTGCTCGTCTGCTGGGACCAATGGTATCCAGAAGCAGCCCGTCTGATGGCTCTTCAGGGAGCAGAAATCCTCATCTATCCTACAGCCATCGGCTACGCCAAGTATGATACGGAGGATGAACAGCAGCGCCAGCGTGAAGCATGGACCACTGTGATGAGGGGCCACGCAGTTGCCAACGGCTTGCCTGTAGTAGCCGTCAATCGTGTTGGTTATGAACCAGATCCAAGCGAGCAGACAGGCGGAATCCAGTTCTGGGGCAGCAGTTTCATTGCCGGTCCTCAGGGCGAGCTTCTTTACCGTGCCAGCGACAATGAAGAAGAAAGCATCGTGGCAGAAATCGACATCAAGCACAGTGAGGATGTGCGCCGCTGGTGGCCATTCCTCCGCGACCGTCGCATCGAGAACTACGGAGATATCACCAGGCGATTCATTGATTAAACCGTTTTTTGCCGGAAATTCCGATAGAATATCGGGATTCCGGCATACATATATATATAAGGTATAGTTTTTCAGGATAAATGGAGAATTTGGAAGTGATGGTGGTACTTTTCATCATCGTAATTTTAGGTTACGTCGCCTGCAAGTTAGGATATATGGGCGACAAGTTTGACAAGAAGTTATCCAGCATGGTGGTAGATATCACCTGCCCTCTGCTGGTGCTCTCGTCTGTAATGGGCGATGAGCTGCCCGACCGCACGCTCATCCTCCCGCTTTTGGGCGTAGGTTTCCTTACCTACATTCTTTTGCTTGTATTCGGTTTCGGGGTGCCCCGTCTCATCACACGCAATCATGATGATCAGGGCATGATTGGCTTTGCCCTGATGTTTGCCAACGTAGGATTCATCGGCTACCCTATCGTGTCGAGCATTTTCGGTCCGAAGGCCATTTTCTATGCAGCCCTGCTCAACATGCCGAACACATTCTTTATCTTTACAGCAGGCGTCATGCTCATCAAGGGCGAGTACAGCATTAAGCAGTTCAATCCTAAGGTACTGTTTTCTCCGGCCCTTCTTGCTGCCTTCGGGGCTGCTCTCCTGGTAGCCTTCGGGGTTCATACTCCTGATATCATTGCACGTCCAGTAACGATGGTGGGCAATGTTACGGTTCCGGCGGCTCTGATGATTATCGGTTCCTCGATGGCCAAATTGCCGTTGAAGGAGATTATCGGCAGTCCGAAGGTATATCTTTCCTCGCTTCTGCGTCTTGTGACAGTACCTCTGAGCATCTATTTTCTGTTCAGAGTATGTGGAGTAAGCGATCAGGTCAACAACATCAATACGGTGGTCATTGCGATGCCTGTAGCGAGTTTCGGCACGATGTTCTGTCTGAAATACGGCCGCAATCCATCGCTCATCACCGAAATGACGTTCATCACCACGGTGGGCAGTATCATCACCATCCCGCTCATCACTCTCCTCTTTTCGAAATAAAAGAATCCCCTGATGTAACAGAAAGCATCAGGGGATTTTTATTTACGCAATGACACCTTATTTTACACATTAAACGAAAAAACTCCTTCATTTTTTCGTTATTCCCCGATTTTTGCTTTATCTTTGCAGCTATAATCCTTTACCAATCATATAAACAGAAATGAAGATTAACAACATAACGAAAAAAAGCCTGCTCCTCATCTCACTGGCGATGGTCAGCACTACTTACCAGATACAAGCTGCACCGATTGAACATATCGGCGACAGATACATCATGCATCTACCGGAAATGGAACTCACCGGCGAAGAATCACTCCTCGACGTACTTATGATGTGCCCGGAAGTCATCTCGCTCGACGGCAACAACATCATCGGCGGAGATCCCTTCGCCAACCTCTACGGCAAGTTCGTCATCCGTATTGACAACCAGGAATACGGACTCGATTACGCCACCTTCCTCCACCATTTCAAGGCTCGGGAGATAGAAACCATCAAGGTGTGCCAGAACGCTGAAGTGATGAAGGGATGCAGCAGTCTGAAGAAAGTCATCGACATCACACTGCGCAAGAAGAAGGAGAACGGAACCACCGGCAGATGGGGACTCTTCGGTGATACCTACGGCGGCGCAAAAGGCATCGTCAGCGTCATCAGCCAGCAGGATAAACTCCGCGTGCTCAGTCATGTAGAAGGCAACTTCCAGCGCACCTCCAGCAGCGATAAGGACGCCTACCAGGGCATTTCAGGCACCACCGTGAACCACTACTCCCACGAGGGTGCCAAGCTCAATCTGCTCTGGACGCCTACCGCGAAGGATGTGCTCGAAATAGATGCGATGCAGACCTATACCCGCAACCATTTCACCCACACCCCGGCCGATTACGTGCGCGCCTATCATCTGCAGGCCGACTATACTCGCACGCTCGCCGACAACGGCTCCAGCATCCTCTTCACCCTGGGTGCCGAGCACATCAGCGACAACGGCCGCACACAGGAAGAAGCCCAAACATCGCCTTACCAGAACCACTCCACCTACCCCTTCATGGTGGTAGAATACGCCACTCCGGTCATCACCTCCAATCTCTGGATTACGGCAGGTTTCGAGGGCGGTCTCTCCATCGAGAAGAACTGCGTTGCCGGCTACATCAACCATTCCAACTACCAGGATTTCTATGCCCAGCTGGATTACAACATCGGCAAGTGGGGATTCATGGCAGGCGACCGCTTCCGCATCATCAACTTCCGTCCTAAGCAGATAGCGCCCGAAGAGCACTGGAAGCATACCACCCGCAACCATATCTACTCGGCAAGTGCCTATTACACCTTCACGCCGGGGCATACCCTGCAGGCCACCTACTGCCGCCGCATCTTCAATCCTGAGTTCGGCGATTTCGTAACCACAGGCGATATGGAGGGTGCCTGGCAGCCAGTTTATACTGCGGATATCGGCAACAGTATGGCCAACGTGATAGAACTCAAGCATACCTACAGCCGCCCAGCCTTCGTGCTCAGCACCTCGGTAAAGAACATCCACCAGCACCAGCTCAACTCCATCCACGACAATACGCTCGGCATCGGAACCACCGCCTTCTGGCATAAGGGCATCATGCGCCTCACTGCCGGTATCAACTACTTCTGGCAGCGTAGCGAGACCCCTTCTGAGGAAACTCAGCAGCGTGATGCAGATTACAACCATTTTGCCGTATTCAAGCTGGCACCGCAGTTCACGTTAGCTGATGGCTGGCGCCTCACTTCCAACATCATCTGGTGCACGCGCCGCAGCAGCAATGCCTATACCCCAGCTAATCTCTATGCCGAAGTGGGAGTATACAAGAACCTGGGTAAGCACTGGACGCTTGAAGGCCGCTTCCACGACATGGCAAGCCAGCACTTTGGCAACCGCGCCGCCACCATCGGCTGCACCTATTATTTTTAACCCTCTTTTCTCACCTATCGCCAACGGCTTTATTTACGAGAAACAGAGAGGATACTGACTTCCAAAAAGAGAAGACTCTTAGAGAGAGGACTTTCAAGAAAGATTTTTCAATGAAAGAAGAAAGAAAAGAGAAAGAGGACTTTCAAGGAAGATTTTCAAGAAAGAGAAGAGAAAGAGAGGACTTTCAGGGAAGATGTTTCAAGAAAGAAAAGAGAAGCGAAAAAAGAAAATAGGAAAAAAACAAATCCCAATCCTTTGGAATCAATTCCGTGGATTGGGATTTTTATCATGCAGAAGAAATTATAGTTAATTTCAGTAAGTTTTCTAAAGACAACTTGAGAATTTTCTAAATGAACATTAGAAAAACTTGTCAATATCAATGGAGACACCTACCTGGAAGGTCACTCCATCCGTAATCGGACTGTTCAGATAATAAAACTTAGGCTTATATCCGAAGAGATTATCCAGCGCCGCATTCACCTTCACCGCCTTGCCGATGCGCTGCACCAGCGAGAGCTTCCAGAGGGTGTAGGCAGGATATTCCACGGAGATCGTGCCCTTGCTCACATCATAATAGTCCTTGTATTCCACATTCTCCACGCCCGAAAGCACACGCCCCTGCAAACCGATGTTCAGCCCATAGTTGCTGCTTATCTGGCGATCGTAGTCCATGCGAACGTTCAGCGCATGCTCACGGGCAGGAATATACTGGTTGTTGATGGAATTCCCGTCCTTGTCCTTCGCCAGCTGCTCCTTCGTATAAGCATAAGTGATGCGAGCACCCAGACCATTGTTCCATTTCGCCTGTGCCCCTACTTCACCACCACACACGCTGTAGTCGTCCAGATTAGAATAAGGCAGGTAAGGCAGCTTGTCTTCCGCCGTCTTGAAATAAGGAGCCGCCGTAGAAAGTTTGTTCTTCACCTTATTATAATATATAGAGGCCGTATAGTTGTAGTGGCCCTTAGTATATTCGGCCGAGAGATTGAAGTTGTGGCTCACCTCCGATTTCAGATGCTCGTTGCCCTCCACGATCCAGATGCCCGACATATCGAAGTTGTAGTACTTCTCCTTCAGCGTAGGCGCCCTGAATCCCATACCATAGCCGGCACGGATGGCAAGATTGCGCAATGGCTTGTAACAAACGTTCAGCTTCGGCGTGAGATGAGAATCCTTGCCATCGGAGAAATAGTCGTAGCGCAGCGCACCCACCAGTTCCCACTGGTCGTTGAGGCGCCAGTCGTACTGAGCAAAGAGATCCCAACTGTCCTGCTTCCTGGTTTCTCCCTCCAGATTGGTGTTGTAGAGATAGTCGTGCAGCAGGTCGGAACCCACGGTCAGCACGTCGCCACCCCCAAAAGTATGATTGTAGAGCAGGCGGAAGGAATTCTGCACATTACTGTAGTCACGGATGTCCAGACGGGTGATGCGCTGATAGTCCGACTTGTCATACTGGTCGAACGCATAACTTGCCTGCAGGTCGTCAGCATCCGAAATCTGCCAGTTCATGCGCAGACCGCCCGAGAAGTCACGGTAGCGCTCAGGCTGGTCGGCCGACCTCACTGTTTCACGGAAGAAATATCCCGCACGCCCCGTCAGACTGAAGTTGCTGGCAGGACTCCACGTCAACTGCTCCTTCAGATTGACCGTCTTATCCCCATACACCGTAGAGATGATGCGGGTCACGGGATTCGCCGCACTGTGCACATCGTAATTGTCCATGCGGTTGAAGTGGGCAGAAAGCATATTGTTCCAGTGCTTCGAGTTCAGCCCCCACGTAGCCCCATATCGCTGCTCGTTGTGCTTAGCATATCGTGCGTTCACGTTGAGCGTCCAGGGCTGTCGGTTGCGCTTGGTGATGATGTTGATCACGCCGCCCGTAGCATTGCTGCCGTAAAGCGCCGAAGCCGCACCCTTCACGATCTCGATACGTTCCACATTATCCATGTTCAGACGGGTGAAATCCACATCGTCCATCGTCTCTCCCGCCAGTCTCTCGCCGTCCACGAGAAAGAGCACACCCTGTCCTCCGAAACCGGAGAAGTTGAGATGGGTCTGCTGGTTCATCGCATACGAGAATTCCACGCCCGGCAATTCCTGTTGCAGCAAGTCCTGCACATTGGTAGCATCCAGTCGGGCAAGTTCGCGTGCATTGATCACGCGCGTCTGAATCGGCGTGTCCTTCAGGAATTTAGGCGTACGAGTGCCTGTCACCACCACCTCGTTGAGGTCGAACTGGCGACAAACGGAGTCCACGTAAGCATCATCCGAGTCCATCGCAGCCGCAGCCGGCGCCGTCCCAGCCATGAGCATGGAGAATAAAATATATTTCTTCATTGTTATTTCTAAAAATCAGGATTGCATCGGAAACCCGTTGCATTTACTAATAAGGATACTTGTAGTTGATGGTGAGAAAACACTTCTTACCCTCCTGCGACAGATAGTTTTCCAGCTGCAGAGCAGCATAAGTACCGTCCTTGAGGCGCAGGATAAACACATGATTGTTCATGCTGAAGGCAGGCGGCATAGGTGGAATTTTCATGCTGAGCCATGATGAGAGCACCATGTTCACGTTGATGCCCTGCGAAGGCACGTAGCCCATCAGCATCAGGTCCTGACTGTCCCACACCAGGTTCTCGCTCCATTCATCCTCCTGGAAGTTCATGTTTCTGAAAGCCTCGCTGCTCTCCGGCAGTTCGTCCATCGAAGTATAGGAAGTCTCCAGCACCGCCCCGCCGTTGGTTCTTACATTGTTGCGGTGTACGGCCAAGGTCCATTCCTCAGGCTCCTCCTGCCCCTCAGTAGGCGTATAATAAGAGAAGGTGTTCTTCTTGATTCCCTCTCCGAAGACATCAAACCAGTACATATACTGTCCCGCCTTTCTGCCCTGTGTAGCTGCCTCATGTCCCGCCTCCGACTCGTCCTTCTCGCCGGTGGCAGTCATCGGAATCGGGTAAGCCGCAAATTCCGTCTGCGCCTTCATCAGCGCCTCCTCATCCCCCGCCTCAGTGAGTCGCTGCAGCAGGTTCAGGTCCACATAATACCAGTCTGTCCAACTGGTAGCATCTATCAAGAGCTGACCTTTCGCCGGCACTATCTCCTTCGGCTGGTCGTAGATATCGTCAAAAATACCGTTGCAGGAAGTGAGCATCAGGATTCCCACTCCAGCAACGGTCATTTTGAGATGATTCATGATTGAATGAAATATCATCTGCTAAACAAGTTTATCAAAATTATTTTTTTAGGAATTTCTTACCGTTGATGATGACCACACCCTTGTAGTTGTCACCTACCAGCTGACCCTGCAGGTTGTACATCTTTCCTTTGCCCTTAGCCGTCTCGCCCTTCACTGCACCGATGCCGTTGGTCACCGCCTTGAAGTTGGTTGAGATATAGAAAGGCATAGCCCCCATCTGGAATCTGTTGATGATGTCGCTCACCTTGCTGCCTTCATACTTCACGAGGATATTATTGTCCTTCTCGGCGTTGAAGCTATAATCATTGTCCATATTCATGCTTCCGCCCTTGCAGACAACGTGGAATTTCAGACCGTCGTTCTTGTAGTCACGATAGAAACCACCCTTCGCCTCATCGTAGATAAGCCCCTTGATGGTGTAAGTGCCGAGAGTCATGTTGCCCATCACAGTATTGTCAAGCGTATAGGTAGGCACGGTCACATCCATCTTCTGTGTTTCGCCATCCATATATTTGCGCACCTGATAAGTAACGCCCGCATTCTCATAATTCATCATACCGCCAATGCTCACGGTTATCGGACTGCTCACTTCCTTGATGTAGTAAGACTTGATGCTGTAGGTGAGCGGTAAAGGCATCTTGCCATATTTGAACACCACTTTCAGCGTGAGCGAATTGTCAGCCATATTATAAGTACCGGTAAGCGAAGAACCGGTGATGGATTTCTCCTCATTATTCACGGTCACCTTGGCGCTGAAAGTCTGGTCGGCCATCGTTATGACATGATTTTCGCCCTTAGTAAACGTCACATTCTCGATAGTGAACGAAGGGATGGTAGCCATACCTTCCATAGCAGGGAGCGTGATGTTGCCAGCCGACATGCTGACCATTTCAAATTTCACCGTATCGCTCTCGCAAGGAGTATTCTGGCCCATCACAGCCATTTCAGAAGCACCGGAAAACTTCAGAGCACCATGCATCTGAGCCGACATAGAGGAAGCCAACATAGTGGCAAAAATAAGCGTAAAGAATTTCTTCATTTTATACAATCTTTCGTTTAAATTACTAATCTATTACCTTTTATTGAGTTGTTCCCTTGATGGGGAAGAACAGAGGAATCTGCATCCCGTCACAGGCCTCCAGTTCCTTTTCGGGGTGCAAAGGTACGAGGTTTCGCTGAAATGCGCAATACCTAAAAATATGTATTCCGCCTAATCCCCATTTGTAGGTATTAGACGGAATATCCCAAAAAACTTAATTGTCTATTTCAGCAGGTTGGTCTTTGCCGCTGTAAAACCAGAAGCCGGCTATCAGACCGATGAAAACCACCAGGATTCCCACCATCTCCACGATGTGATTTCCCGGGTCCACCCATATCTCCTTGAAGAAGCCGTTGCGTGCAGCAATCTCCACAGCCGACCAGAGCACGATCACGTTGGCAAGTGCCATTCTCAGGTTTCTACCCCAGCTCTTGATGTGCAGTTCCTTCTTGAATATCATGCCCGAACCTATCAGGCAGAGAATGCCCACGGCGTAGGTAATAGGATGAGTAGAACCGAGGAAGACAGGGTCGTAGCAGAACATGAGCAGCAGATACAAACCCCACATCATGATGTTCCATTCCATAAAGGTGACGATGGCAGGATGATGGGCCATCGGACGCAGTTTCACACGTTCTTTCACGCCACAGTGGTTTTGAATCCAACGGATGAAATCGCAGCCCGTTTTGGTGCAGAACACGTACATCACGATAAACATCATCCACATACCGAAAGAGGCAGGCATGATGAGGTATTCAGGTCTGGAGCCACGTATTTCTTTAAGTTCCGCACGTCCGAATTCCTCGATGGGAGTACCGTTGAGCGTATAAGTATGATGAACCCCCACACCGTTCACATATTCCGTAGCCGTCTGCACGATACCGTTGCCCACCAGGTCGCAGTGCACGCCGTATCTCTGTGCATAGTAGGCGAAGAGGAATTCCACCCATCCGGTCCAGAAGAGCAGTGCACCTGTCATTCCATAGCAAGTCTGTTTCGTATCCCCTTTCACGAACACGCCGCAGATGGTGACGATGAGTCCCACAAAACCCATCGCGAAAGCCGAGTAGTGCAGCGTGGTAGGTTCGAGCGTATGTTCCATGATGATCATGAGCGCATGTCCGAGCGGCATCAGGAGCAGGATGATGAGGATAGATCCGATGGTCTTTCCCCAGTACAAATTCTTCATTTCCATTCTTAAAAGTCTAAATAGTAAAATGTTATAAATTAATGAATTACTGATATAAAATTGAGTTGCAAAGGTACTACTATTTAGACAGATTCGCAATACCTACATATAATGATTTTGGAGGAAGTGAGGAGTCATCAGAAATAATGACCACGACCGGAAACCTTAATGACACTTAATGACACCCACCCTTAATGACACCTGAAGAGGTATCAAATATCTCCCTCCTCCTATAATTAACCCCAAAATATTTGGATGGTTCCTTTATTTTGTGTAAATTTGCAGCATGACTAATAAGAGCAAGATCATGGCAGAAATGAATATGAATAGGAGACTACCAGTAGGCATACAGTCTTTTAAGGAAATCAGAACCGAAAAATTACTGTATGTAGATAAGACAGATTTGATTTGGAATCTGGTAAATAGAGGAGATAAGTACAATTATCTCAGTCGTCCCCGTCGCTTTGGCAAGTCAGTTCTCATCGATACTCTACAGATGTATCTGGAGGGCAGAAAGGAACTCTTTGAGGGCTTGAAGATCATGGAACTGGAGAAGAAATGGGTAAAGCGCCCGGTCATCAGACTTGATATGAGTCAGGCTGGAGCAGAATCGAAAAGTGTACGAAGCTATTTGGATGATGCGTTCCATACTTATGAAACAGAGTATGGAATAGTAATACGTCAAGAAAGTTCACTTGCCGTGAGATTCAAGAACATCATAGAAACTGCTTGTAATAAAATCGGTCAGCAGGTGGCCATTCTTATTGATGAATACGACTCGCCACTACAGCATTCCTGGAAGACGGTGCAGCATGAGGCTTGTACCGCCATTTATCGGGAAGTATTTGCCATTTTGAAGGCCGACGATGAGTATGAGAAGTTTGTCTTCGTTACAGGTATTACCAAATTCACTCAGATATCCTTGTTCTCAGTCTTGAATAATCTTACCAATATCAGTTTCGAGCCAGAATATGCTGCCATCTGTGGCATTACAGAAGAGGAGATAGCAGAAAACTTCCAGCCAGAGATAGCGAGCATGGGGAAATTGAATGGATGGTCCATACAGAAGACCCATGATCATTTGAAAGAATATTATGATGGTTATCATTTCTCTTTCAGAAACATGGTGGACATCTACAATCCTTACAGCCTCATCTATGCCCTTAACTCTGGGGAATTGCGAAATTATTGGGCTGCATCTGGTGCAACCTCTTTGCTTCCTAAGTTTGTGGATGATATAGAGATAGATCTGGAACGTTTCGAGGAATGCTATATTGACCGTGAAACATTGGAGTTGTCGGATGTGATAGATGGAGGAGCAGAATTGTTTCTCTATCAGTCTGGCTATCTCACAATCAAGAGCTATGAAGATGAAGTCTATACGCTTGGTTTTCCGAATGAAGAAGTCAAGAGGGCGCTGTACAAAATGGTGGTCCCTGCTTTGACGATGCAAAACAATTCGAGGCCAGTTTCCGTGCAGACTCTCTTGATGAAGACTATGCGAGAAGGAAATGTATCAGAGGCGATGAAGCATCTGAAGGCTCTCATTGCTGATGTCCCTTACAGCAATAAAAAGCTGGCAAGTATGGATATGGAAGAGCGTTATCGTCTCATTATCAGTACTCTTTTCAATGCAGTAGGTCTGAATGTGCAAGTAGAAAAGATGCTTGCTACAGGTCGGATTGATATTGTGGCAAAGGCTCCTCGATTCATTTATGTGATAGAACTTAAACTATCCAAGAATGGAGGTAAGTCGGCTGGCGCTGAGCAGATAAGAACCCATCACTATCTCGAACCTTTCAAAAGCGATAAACGTAAAGTAATAGGCTTGAGCATTGAATTGGATGATTTAGGTAAAGGCTTACTTGGCTGGAAAGAAGTGGCAGAATGAGCTTAATGACACCCACCCTTAATGACAACTGAAGAGATTATTGCAGACTACAATAATCGTGTAATAAATCATTAAAAAAGAAGATTTAGCTTGGAAGTTTCCGTTTTTTAGCTTATCTTTGCGGTAGAAACAAATAATGACGATTATGAAGTCAAGGGAATACTATATTTCACAGATTTTATCTCACGCCGAGGAACTAAGAAAGAACTTCGGTGTGAAGTCCTTGCGCCTTTTTGGTTCTGTATCCAGAAACGAACAGAAAGAAGGCAGTGATGTTGATATCTGTGTAGATATGGAACCGAAAATGTTCCTTGTAGTTAGACTGAAACGCTTTTTAGAAAACTTATTGGAGTGTTCCGTTGATATTGTAAGAATGCACAAACATATAAACCCTTATCTTCTTAAAGAAATAGAACATGATGGAATAGACATCATCAAATAGAATAATGATTACTATCAGCCATAGAATATTTCATAGCGAAATATAGTGGAAAGAGAAAACCAGCGATTCCCGCTGCTTGTATTTCATATATAATATATAAGGTATTAGGGACTGAAAGAACATCTGAAAACCTTAATGACACCTGAAATGATTATTGCAGACTATTCCCGATGCTTCGGTTCCGGCTCCGCCGCCATAGCCGAGTCTTCCTCTGGCAGTTCATAATGCCTGACGCTGCAGTCTTGTAGGAAAATATGGTTGAGAGTGAAGGCAAGCGATTCCAGGGTTTGTTCCCTGACGGCAGGTTTCAGTTCGCATTCCCATACCACGATCGTGTGCCAGCCCATTTCAGCCAGTTTGTGCATTACCTCAAGATCCCGCTGCTGATTGCGCAGAATCTTATCCTGCCAGAACTTGGTATTAGATTTCGGCACGACGTAGTATTTGCATCCTTCATGTCCGTGCCAGAAGCATCCGTTCACGAAGATGCAGGTGCGGTATTTGCGCAGCACGATGTCAGGTTTTCCTGGCAAGCGTGGATGGTTGAGCCTGTATCTGAATCCGTGCGACCACAGAAATTTTCTGACAAGGATCTCCGGTTTGATATCCTTGCCTCTGATTGCCGCCATGTTGTTGTGGCGTTGTTCTATGGTTAAACGGTCTGACATTTGATGGGAATATGATTATTAAATGAATGAGCTATGTTGAAGGAAAATAGAACTATTTCCTATATTCTTTCAACACTTCAGCAGTCGTAAACATCGGTTCACCAGGGACATAACTATTAAACTCCTTCAGATGAGCAGCTTTTAAATCAGAAAGCAATTTTCTAATATCAATCTTTCCTATATTAACTTCCTCGTCAAATCTGTAGAAGAAGTAATTTCGCTTAGCACCTCCTCCATCATTTTCATCTACTGTTTCCAGCGGATACCAGGTATTACGCATTCTTTCTTCTGTCACTTTACCCGCAGTATCCTTTACGTGGAAAACCCGATATTCACCAGTTTCTTCAACTCCATCAGTATAGAGAATTACAAAATGGACATTCTGCTTTTCATAGAAATATGCAGAATGCGCACCATCTCGTGCCTCATCATCTCTAAGTTTTAAGCGCACATTATAAACTAAGCTTCCTTTGTCATTATTACCAAGAATCCATTGTAATTGCTTCTCTGATCTATAATAGCCTACAAGAATTCCCCGAGTCAAATCACGTTCCAAATAATGCACGGTGAGCCACGGCGGCGAAACCATAGGCAGCGCTAATTCTTTCTCAACAGAAGGTTGCAATATTTTCTCCGGATCCTTACCCATATTGCATTCATCAATAATGAAATCTTCCTTCAGTTCATTAAACTGCGTCTCCGTTTCTTTCCATTTAGCATAAGGACGAGCATAGGCAAAATACACTTCTCTGTCCTCTCCATAAGGCTTGAAAACTCTGCCGTTTAACTCATAAAAGTGTTTCTGCATGTACAATTCACCATCAATACCCAGTTTGGCTCTCATTGCATAAATGCAATACTCTTTCTGTATAACCTCCCTAATCTCATTACGAAAGATATCTCTCACCTTTCTTTTCCATTGCGTCTTTTCATTAGCTTTATTGCGGGCATAAAGGAATAATACATACAGGAAATTCACATCATACTGCGAAAGGAAGAGCGTATCACGGTCAAAGAGTCTATCAGGAAACTGATATGAAACCGTAGTACAATGCTTACCCTTACCATTATAATGCTTTCGAATATTCTTCTCCCCTGCATTATATCTGTGATCATCATACACAAAACCGCTGATAAAGAAATTCGGAATTACATCATAACCTTCAGTTGCACCAGTATCCTGCAAATGAATATCCTTGAAACTCTCTCTGTCCTTCGCTCTATTCTCCCTATCTTTATCATCAAAAGCCGTTTCATCAGAAAGGAACAGATTGATGTTCCACTGTATTACGTTTCTTGCATAAGTATATTGTTTATAAATAGATTCCGAAGTAAGCGGATGTCCATTCTTATAGTATTTACTGTCACCAATATAATATACTTCCCTATTAGCTTGCGCATCATTCGATGTAAGAGCCAAGTCTGTATAAAGATGATCAACACGCTTACCATCACTCTGGTCAGCAAGCCCTTTCGGTATATTTTGGTGCGGAGTACCAATCAAATCATCTATCATAGCTTCAAATACAACATTAAAGCTCTTGGCAAGAATATATTCCTGAGCATGCGCATTAATAGCAATACGATAAGAATTTTCAAAAAACGCATAGCACAAATCCCAGAGTTGCAGAGCCTTATCTGAGAAATATTTATACTTGATTTGCATGAGCCTCATCTTACCCATACCCCTCAGATATTCTTTAAATTGCTTGCCAGTAATCAGCTCATACTGGATATTGATAGGAGCTTGGAAACCATATTCTTCATTCAGATAGTTCAAAATACTATAATAAATGACAAACAGCTCCTCCTCGAAATTCACGATTCGCTTCTTGTTAACAAGCTTCAAATATACAGGAGCACCATTCCTCTGCATAAAGGCAGAAGAATGGCTAATAGTTTTCGTCCAGTTTATCTTATTGTTTCCCCGATGCATATTTTTGACTGTGAAGAGCACAAAATCCCGGTTTTCACGATTGAATCTGATCAGCGAAAGAACAATATCAAGATAAGTATTCGTGTGCTGCCGCTTGCCTTTTCCTGATTGTGTAATATGTTTATAGAGAATAGCTTTACTATCAGGATTAGCCTTGTAGAATACGCTCAGAGCACGGTAAACCCAAACAGAAAATTCATAAATGAACTTACGATATTCTCTGCTGAGTTTTTTCTGGTCTTCAGGTGTCAAGACCTGCTCTGGGCTAACCATTTCCCCATTTTCAAGAGTCACTCCAGCCAGCACTTCCACTTTCTTTTGAGGATCATCTTTCAAGAGTACCTTAGGTAAAATAAAGACACAGTCTCTCAACTGCGGATTGTAGAAATAACCCACATACTGTACGCTCACTTTCTTGTCTACATCCTGCAAAACATAGATGTCCTTCAAGATATTCTCTACTTTCGAGCTTTCATACTGATGTTCCTCAAATAGAATATACATTATTCGTTCTCCGATTTATTGTTTTGCCAGTTCATCACTCTCTTCAAGAAGTCAACCAGTCTTTCTGTATTTACCTTATCTCCTTCTTCATCGTAGAAATCAGCAAAAGCCAGGTCTCTCTCCATTTTCTTTCCCTTCACTTCCTCTTGATAAGTGAAGAGTGAGGCATCTTCGAAGCCATAGTCTTTAAAGACATCGTTCCAAAGATAGAAAATCACTTTACCTACTAATACATCGGCCGTGATGATAGTTGGTCTCTCGTCTGCTTCATCTGTTTTCTTTATTGGTTTACAGAAGAAATAACCCAATTGTTTATCTGCACTTGATGTCATAGAGGCAATAATTTCATTCACTTTTTGAATGAAGCTCCACCAAGAGAGTTGGGTTTCCTCGCCGATAATTTTCACAGGTTCCCCGTTCGCACCCTCTATCTGGATGTTCCAGTCTAACTTCTCCCCATTCTCATTCTTACCAGGCTTAATCTTGATGTACTTCCAGTCCCAGCGGCGCTTGAAGGCAGAATCGATTGGGAAAAGACTCTGGTCACTGGTATTCATGGTGGCAAGAATACTCATATTAGGTGGCAGGGCCATAAAGCCAAACCAATTCCTATCAGGATATTTCTCGCAACCTTCCTTGTCCAAGCCGAATCTCTGATTCATAGTCGCAGTATATCCAGAGATTTGAAGTTCTTCCAGATGTTCTGCAATATCCGTATCAGCCTTGATAGGATAAGTACTCCATCCGTCGCCACTTCTATCCAAGAGCTGGAAGATATCACCAAACACCTGGGCACAGTTACCACGATTAATCTCCTCGATAACCAGGGCGATTTCCTTCTTCGGATTCATCCAGGCTTGCTTGTAAGCCTCCAGGAAAGCCTGCTCCACAAACTCATAAGTCAAGTTATTACTGGTACCTTTTATCTTATGTGGCTTGTAGCATCCCACAAAAGTAGCATAGTCGCTATCAGGGTGGAAGGTGGTACGGATGCAGGTAATCTTACCTTCATCCTCTTCTTTCTTGATAGTATGAGATTTACCTGTACCAGGAGCACCATAGTAGATGATTTGACGAGGGGTGAAATCTCCAAATTCCAGAGGGCCGTCCTCGGGTTCTTCCAATGGCATAGTTGAATCATTTTTCAACAATTCAACAAATGCATCATAGAACTTGCGGAGATTCTCATTTGGTTCCTGTCCGTCATATAAGCCAAGGTCATCCAAAGACACAACATCTTTAGTAATTCTTTCTTTAGAAGGTTCAAGATATTCTACCAGTTTCAGAGAAATAATAGCATCCCCATTCCAGTTGGCAAGCACATTATGTCCAGTTCTATTCCAATGAAGATAAGAAGCATTACTTTTAGCTCCCTGTCCATGTACTGCAATACAAATTTTACCAGCAGAATAATTCTCCCACTGTTTTATTTGCTTTTGGATTTTACCCCTATTATATCCTTGTCCGGACCTTCTGAAAGAATCATTCTTTATAAAAGGCTCCAGATATTCTTCATAGCCTTTTACCGTTTTATCACCAGTAACAACATATTGGAGATGGGCACAGAAATACTCCAGGAGATGCTTGAAGTTAACGTAGTCAGAAGTTTCTTCACCATTTACATTTTGTATGGTCTCAAAACTTTCCGGATTATTAATCTCCCACATCTCATGAGTTCCTTGAGCATTGCGATACACATATTTTTTGCCAAAGCAATCAGATACAAACTTGACAAAATCTGGAACCATCAACTGGGTATCTTTTCCTTTTGAATCTTTTCCAGGAAACCAATCTACATAAAGATACATTTCTCTTCCATCAACAAAGAATGGATCTGTGTACCATCTTCTTCCATTATCTGTCGAATTACGAGTATTTATTTCCGTTATGTCGGCAAACATAAACATATTCTGCAACTTATATGCACCATCTTTTTTAATAGAGACAGGCACATTAGATTCTTTTGTATTAAAATAGGGGAGCATTTTGTCCAACTCTCCCATCATACGAAAATAATCCAAACATAAATGTACAAAAGTTCTATGTTCTTTAGATATTGCAATAAGTCTATTCTCGTGCGAAGTATCATACGTTGAATCCATTATAGCAAGCAATTTTTTGAAAGAACGAATTTTAGTTAGCAATCTAAAATATTCTTCCTTTGATGCTGTATATACAGATAAAGATTGGCTATTTTCGAAAATATCCTCCAAACCCAAATAATCCTCAGACTTTTCATTTAGAAGCCAGAATACAGGAGTCTGGTTTTCCAATGCGAACCACACAAGATACCATTCTACATTTGCGTTAGAAGCAATATTTCTAATTTGCTTAACAACAGACTTTACAGGTGTACTAGTTTGAGAATCAATCTTAGTACTTCTCTTATTACCTATCTTGCTAAACGCACACTCCACAAAAGAACATGACTGATTTACAACAAGAATACCATCCTGCTGAACTGGAGTATTTGGCAGATAGGTCAAAACCTTCTCAGAAAGTCCTATGTGAGTTTGACCACTAGGAGAGTTATCTCTATTCAACTCTGCATCAGAGAGTTTTTTAACGCCAATCGAATATTCTTTATATAATGTTATCATATCTTTTTTTGTTAAATGTAAAACGGTATCAATCTCAATTCAAAGCAATCATCTACCATTTCGAAATCTAAAGCAGAAGAAAATTCAACTAGGAAATCACGAATCGTAAACCCTTTTTGCTTCAAGTTTTTTAAATAAATCCTTCCATCCTTTCTTCGATACAAAGTAACAGTATACTCCTTAAAATCATTATTGCCAAAGAAACTATCTATGGCACATAAGAGTTTCTCAAAGATAGGATTCCCTACTTCTATTTTTATACTTTCTCTAGATGTACTTCTATACAGAGGAAGCTGAGACTCAATAAAACTTAAAGCATCAACATAGTCCTTCTTATAAATACGAAAAGTTATTCCACATTCTTCACCAGAATCTACCATGCCATAGGAAAGATAGTCGAATATTTCACTACTCAAATTAATACTCGTCTCCCCAGAACATCCAGCGGTTTGCTTCCACCCACTGTCTTGACGCCGAATTTTCTTTACCATTCCCATAATTACATTCTCATTATGTTATTATCAATCAAATAAGATAAAACCGCATAGATAGTATTAACACTAACCGCATTACCAGCTTGCTTATATAAAGCACCATCAGCCACACCAGCTTTGCTAGCATCAGAGGCAAATGAAGAAGGAAATCCTTGCAGCATAAACGCTTCTTGTGGTGTTAATCTTCTTATTGGTATCTCTGCCAGTTCTTCCTTTGACATCCATGTAGAAGGTCTAATTTCACCTTTGCTGTTTACAAACATATCACTATAGTAATTGTCCTGACATGCACGATGCATTTTATGCATAGAAGCCGTAAGGGTTCTTGCTACAAGTTTATCGATTTCTGAATTCGATTTAAACTTACCGCTACCATCACTAAGAATGGTTGGTTTTATCCTCTCTGACAAATAGTACTTCTCTGAAACGTTCTTTGCCAACACATCTATTGTATTGTTATAGAAACAGAGAGAACAATCATTCCGCTCTAATGAATTGAAATGTTGAGACACCAACTCATTTGTAAACTCAAAATCTCCGTATTTTGAACTTCGTGCAAAAATAAGTGTTCTATTTCTCACTTGAGGAAGTCCATAATTAACAGAATTGAAAACATCATGATGAACAATATATCCTTCCGCTGACAATTCTTGCAATATCCTACGAATTGTTTTACCACGATCATGAGTCATTAAATTCTTCACGTTCTCCAACAAAATATACTTAGGATGTTTGAACTTTACAATATCCATTATTCGGAAAAACATCTGTCCCCGGTCCTCTTGAAATCCAGCCATCGCTCCCATCATACTAAATGTCTGACAAGGAAAACCACCAGTTAACAAATCAAAATCAGGTAGCTCGACAACATTACGTTCATCAGAAGTAAAATTAACTATATCCCCTAATTCTAATTCACCTTCGGTATTATAATTGGTCTTATAAGTCAAGACGGCTTTAGACTCGATTTCAGAGAATCCAACGCATATCACAGGCACATGATAATCTTGTCCAACCAAATCTATGGCTCGACGAAATCCTCCAATACCAGCAAATAGTTCTAAATGTCTCATGTCCCAATAAATTTCATAATACCCATGCCAATAGCTCTAGCCAGTTTTACGGGAACAGCATTTCCCACTTGAGCATACCATAAATTCTGAGCTCCGGTCAGCACATAATCGTCTGGAAAGGTCTGGATTCTGGCAGCTTCACGTGGACTTAGACCTCGTGCCTCCCAAGGATGAATATACATATTACAATCAAACTTCATATGAGATGTTATTGTCTTACATATCTGAGTTTCATCCAATTTAAAATACTTATCCTTGAAGATATTATTTCTTCGTGAATATGGCATAATATCAGCTATTGAATCATGCAAAGAATTAGCCCCTTGTGGTAAGCGACGATAAATTTCAATATCTCGAGGGTTATTGTACCTATTCTTATGATTATATAACTTATCAATATGTCTATATCCATTGATGAAATGGTAGAATTCTGTTTCTTGATATACAAACTGTCGTTCAGTAAATCCAGACCGTTCATTCTCTTCATTTTTCCCTATTCTTTTTCTAGATTCAAGATGAGGCAAACCTTCAAGAGCATCCTTCAATACGAACGGAGAACGTCCCTGTTTGAAAATTTCTTCAAAAATATCATCAGGATTTACTCCAACACGATTACCAATCATTATGAAGCGTTCTCTGTTTTGAGGTACACCAAAATCCTGAGCTTTCAAGAGTCTATAATCAAACTGATATTCCTCACCGAGATATTTAGTAAAGTCATCCTTTATCTCTTCTATCTTTTTAGACATCCCTTTAACATTCTCCATTATAAAGAACTTTGGACGTACTTGACTTAAGAAATAAAGATAAGCTTTATACAACTGATTACGTGGATCATCCAGAATTCTTTGGCGATTTGCCATAGAAAATCCTTGACAAGGAGGTCCACCACATACCAGCGTTATATCTTCCAGATATTCTTTATAGTCATCCAGATTCTCATTTAAATCATTAATGTCACCAACAAAATAATGACTATCATCCAGATTATGATTCTTTTTGTATGTATTACAAAACGTTTCGACAATTTCATTCACGAACCATGGTGTAAAGCCTGCTTGTTCCAAGCCACAGCTCAAACCTCCACATCCTGCAAACAAATCGACTATCTTGTATATTTTCTTAGACATTACTCAGTAATCCTTTCTAATTTTCCATTAATATAATATTCCTCGCTGTCTGCCGTATTCTGCACGACAGCTCGGTCGTTTATGAACGGACCAATGTTGTAGTACTTCGGTTTTACTTTTACCGTTCCATTTGCAAGCAAGATACCCCACTTTCCATTTTGCTTAAACGGAATATATCCTTTGTAATATGGGCGCATCTCTTCATATATTGGTGGAACAATCACCCTGTTTTTATGATTGCAGACACCGTATAAGCCATTCTTTCTAAATACATTATATTCGGAAAGACTTGCAGCCTGATTAGCCGCATCTGGCCTTACCTGAGCATTACCATCAGCATGTTCTACAACAACCATTTCCTCATCATCCTCGGAATAATCTGGCTCATATTCAGAATCTGAATCAAGAATCAGATCACGTTTAATACCAGAACCGTCATTATAGCCTTCACTATCATTCACTCCAAGAAAATGATACCGCCAATGACGGTTTGCCATTGGAGTTCCGAAACGGTTATAAAGTCCTACATTGTCCAAGATGACCGTAGTCTCTTTTCCTTTCGATATTCGAAGCCCCCTGCCTACCTGTTGTAGGTAAAGCGAAAGAGACTTAGTAGGTCGTGCCAGCTGTATGAATTCAATATCAGGACAATCAAAACCTTCAGAGAAAATATTGACATTCACTAAGACCTCTATATTGCCATTGGCAAAGTCTGCTATTTTTTGCTCACGCTCAGATGTTGGAGTTGTTCCGTCTATCATACAGATACTTACACCCTTAGCTGCATATAAGTCGCAGATATGACTGGCATGTTTACGATCAATAGCATAGATAATGCCTTTCTTGCCTTTAGCATATTTCAGATAACTTTTATATAAACCAGCCCGTATCTTATCCTTGTCCATTACAGCACTCAACTCAGAATCCAAATAATCTCCGTCAGCTCCCATCCGGGCTATTCCATTGATAGCATGCTGAATCTCTGAATTTGGCTTAATGCTGATATAATCATAATTGGCAAGATAGCCATGATTGACAAACCATTCTATACTCTTTGCCAATACAATATCACCAAACAAAGAAGTAAATCCACAATGGCTCATGCGCCACGGAGTAGCTGTTACACCCAGTTTCTTACTATTAGGGAACATATCCCAAAGTTTCTGGTAGCCGGGTGCCATGCAGTGATGAGCTTCATCTATGATGATAAAGTCGAATTGCTCACGACGCATCAATTCATAATGCCTACGACTCATAAAGGTCTGGATTGACGCAACCTGTATGGACTTGTCCAAATCCAATTTTTCTCCACTCACAATCACTCCATGAGGAATACTCCCCAGTTTCTTGCTTGCCTGTCTTATCAGTTCCCTACGATGAGCTACTATCAGAATTTTAGATTCCCGGCTATGAAGACTGCACCATCGCAAGATGTCTTTAACTATGGAAGTAAAGACAATTGTCTTGCCTGTACCAGTAGGCATCTGAAGCATCACATTGTCTATCTTATCCCAAAGGTCATAAACATTGTGTTTCATTTCTGCCTGGTAAGGACGCAAGCCCGTATCATCCGACTCAATATGAGAGAATCGGATGGCAGGGCACTCGAAGGGGACCACCTTCTCCACTTCCTCGTCAAGATATATGTCTTTATCTGTAATCATATTTGTCTAAATTACATTTTCCAGCCTAAATCCACTGCATTTTCATATATATCCACTGCATTTTTGGCTAGCTTAAACGACAACGGCTTATTTTCTCGAATACAATAACCAACTTGAGCGGTTACTGCAATATCAATAGGAGTAAGTTTACCAGGATTGTTTTTCCCCCATTTATTTAGTGAGAACCAAGCATCTTGACCTATTAACTTCACTTGTTCAATGCATTTTCTTTGTCCTTCTGACAATAAAAGCCCTTTATCATCACTACATCCAAGCAAATCAAAAGGAATTTTGTACTTTTCTCCTTCATTTGCTAGTTTTGATTCAAGCTCTTGCCAACATTGTTTTTTCTTAGTCCATTCATTTACATTAAGTCCTGCATCAATTTCAACTATGTGCTTATATATAAAGGGTTCAATATTCTTAATATATTGCAAGACACGAAAAAGAACAGTAGCCTTAATACTATCAATATCTTTTTGAGGCAACTCTTTTAAAACATATTTATTCTTACGCTTACCATTTGAATCTAATATTGTCTTCTTTATTTTATAACTAATATGCCCATCACCACATAACAGTTTTGCATAGATGTTATGAATATCCAATGTCAACTCGCTAAAAACAGACGGACTGATAACAATCTGTTCATTCCAAATAGCATCAAGGTTGAGTTTTTTCTTAGAATTCAAAGACAAAACAGCCATTGAGTAAGCAACCATATTCGACTTAAAACCCTGTAACGCAATACCATCCTTTCCATATAAAGCATCTATAGCCTTAAAAAGTATAGCTTTGGCAATTGTACGCTGATACGTTAATTTATCAAAATGCGTATCGCCGCTTTTCATTTTATCGAAAAACATTGAATAATTATTCTCTCCACCCTTACAAACACTTGCTGGTTCTTGTTCCCAACTCATAAGAATTTTAGAAAGACTAGTTTTATCAAACATCTGTTTTTTAGGATATTCACTATAGAATTTATTTTCCTCTGCACTAGAATTCAGATGTTTAGCCTTATCTAAATATTGACCACGAGTTCTTTCGAAAAACCATTTATTTATCGGTTTTCCGTTAGAATTTTGCACCCAAACTTCCCTTGATTGCTTTTCAAGTTCAACCAAGAAATTCTCATTGATATTAAAGTCCGACTTTTTAACAGCCGATTGAGTATTAGCAAAGCGAGATATTTTAGGAACAATTTCTGAAAGTTTATTTTTATCTTTAACTACAGAAATTTTCATTGCCACAAATACAGATGACAACTGTTCCTCATCTATGTCTTTTCTACTCATTACCGCACTAATGGCAGCCGTTGTCTGACCGCCATTAACTATTTGCCAAGATTTTATTTTGGCAATAGCAGTATTATCATCATTTAGTTTAATATCAGAAGCCGTCGCCGAAATACCATTGTTATATGCGAAAAACATATCTGGTTCTGGAAGAGAATCTTCAATTCCTTTTTTTCGTTCAGAGGCAGTTGCAACATGTCCTATCAGAGTGTCACGTATACCTTTATTTGAAGTCCCTTTAAATTGTAAAAATGTACGAACATTCATCTCCAATATCCGTTGATGATATTTACGATACACTTTATGCAATACCCGTCCGGGTATTATACACAAATAGCATTTTACTTTATCTGAAACATTAGGCATCTGCACACATGGCAAAGTGCAATTATAATCTCTTTCAAAATCAACAACAATTTGATTTCTACCAGAAAGAATATTATTTTGTTGCATTATTCTCCTTATATCCCACACGTTATATTCACACATGGATCCATCCGACAATTCCAGATTATCTTTTACAAAATCATTAGGAGCAATCGCATTTGTTAGTACAAACAAGCGAATTCTATCAATTTTGCTGCTACTATGAATCAAGTCTGCAACTTGATATAAATCACTTTTCGTGTCATTCATAAATTCACCTAACATTTTTCCACTCATAGATTGTTCATAAAAGCGTCTCAACCAATTGAAATCACGCTCCAATTCCGATGAAGTTATTTTACATCCCGTTTCTGGTGAAACATACTCAGTCAAGAACAAATCTAACGTAGTCAACTCATCATCAACATTAAAAGCCCACCCATCCAAAGCAGCCCCTTTATTTGGAGTATAAGAACAAAAATAAACTTGATTGACATCGCCACAACTTTGAATATAATTCACTACAGTTTCCATCAAGTTATCTTTAGGATGCTCAGCAACCAAAAAAGGTTCATCAAATTTTTCCTTAAACAGTTCCACCTCTGTCAATTCTCTTTCTATCACGTTACCGATAGTCTCATTGACAAAAGCTTTTTGCTCTTCAGCTGGTTTGAAATCATCAAAGATTTCGTTATTATCTAATTGTTCCATTGTTATTTAGTTTTTTTATTGTTTTAATACAAGAGGTTATTTTAAATTCTTTTAATCATTCACCCTCGTCTTTGCTCAGAATATCCCTATCGACTTCTTGAATGAAGTCGATAAAAGAAATGCCTAACACCTGGCAAATATGATGAAGTTCTATGATATCGAGGCGGCGGTCACATGTTTCAACCCTACTTATGAAAGTCTGATTAACTTTCAATAAATCAGCAAGTTGAACTTGAGTAATCCCCAACTTCTCACGCTTACCACGCAAGCGTCCTATGACTTGATGATATAAATGTGAATGTGTGCTCTTATCCATATTACCATATTTAATAAGGTGCAAATATATATTCTTTTTACGAATATGCAAAATATGAATATTATTGAAAACCTTAATGACACTTAATGACACCTACCATTAATGACACCTTTTCTCGAAGATTTTACCATTTTCTTATGTATCTCTATTTTTCTACAATAACGTTAAACCAACTCTTTTTCAATGACACTTCCATTTCCCCAAAATACTCTTTCAAATACCCTTCTCTGCCCGGGTATTTTTTTCTCCCTGCCCACGCAAGAATTTTTCCGTGGGCAGGGAAAAATAAAAGTGGGTACAGAGACGGGGAACACACGCTAATGTTAATGTTGTAAAAATAAACAGAGATAACTGGGTGGTTCGGGAGAAAAAGTATATCTTCCCAAACTTTGTCACATACGTAAAAATAGTTTTTGACGGCTGTCAAAAACTATTTTGTCTATTCTCGAAAGCTCTTGTTACGGTAGTGAAAAACTTTCGGAACTTTACTTCTTATTTTGGCCGTTATTGATGAGCGGCGCCTGTCATCAATTTAGACCAAGGAGAGTCGTCTTTTGTGGCTGGTTTTCGGTACAAGAGGAGCTTTTTTCGCAATGCTGGTGCAAAGGTACAATTTTTCTGAGCAGAAAACAAGAATATGGCAAAAAAAGTTAGAAAAAAGTCTGTAAGTATCTGATTTATAGCGATATATATAAAATTGAATTTTGCATTTAATATCTTTGGGAAAACAAAGGTGTCATTAAGAGTGGGTGCACCCACTCTTAATGACACCCTGTAGGAACCATCCTGCAAAATGACACAGCTTTAGAAAGAACTTTTTCAACTCATTATCTATTTGATTTTCAGATAGTTATCACTCTAAAATCACTCAAACAGACTCAATTATTTAATATTAAAATCGGAAAAGCTTGCATATTAGAAAAATAATGCTTATATTTGCAGAAAATTTCAGAAAAAGAGATATTGAGGAGTAAGAGGGGAGCTTATGGTACAAGAACGCAACAGAATACAATTGCCCCTGGAAGAAATCAAACTTGCCTTCGCTGCATCCTGCGTGGAGGGAACGGCGAGAAAGTTACATTGCCGACGACTTCATCATGGAAATGCAGAGGGGATAGTATTAAGAGAGGGTGTCATTAAGGTTTTAACGGATATATTTGGTTATTAATAATGGAGGATTGAATATGAATAAATTAACAAGAGAAGAGGCTCTTAGACGTTGGGAATCAGCCAAGGCTACAAAGAAAGCCATGGTTGACAAGATGCAGAAGATGCTTTATGAAGACTACAAATTACGTACGGGCGAAGAACCTGTAAACTTTAATGTCTTGTAATGGAGGAATTGGAATTAAATAGAATAAATGCCAATTCTCCTTATATTGTTGAATTGGATTTTTCAACAGGCTTATTCAAGTTTGTAAGCGACTTTGGAGTAAGCTTTAGTGTTGCTTTTGAAAAAAGACGAATTGCTGCAAAGCGGAGAGTCATATCAGTTTGCGTTGACTAATTATGAAGGAACCAAATCTCCACGAGATTCCAAAGTTAGAGAAACGGTAATGTGTATTGTGGATGAATTCTTTCGTAAAAATCAAGCTGCATTATTATATATATGTGAAACTGGCGATGGAATGCAAAAAATGAGAAGTCGTCTATTCAGTTATTGGTTTTCTGTTTATGCAGAGAATGATGATTTTCTTTTTCTCCCTCAAGTTGTTTACGATGAAGAAGAAAATGAGAATTACGCAGCATTGATTATCAGAAGAGACAATCCTCTGTTTAATGATTTAGTATCTGAGTTTACAAATACTATAACTTTATTGAATGGCAAGCCAGATTAATTCGGCTGCATTACTCCCACTCTTCTGGTGTCATGAAGAGTGGGTGTCATTAAGTGTCATTAAGGTTTTACAATCACTTTATCCTTTATTTCACGCCTATTTCTTGCTTATATCAGAAAAAAGCAGTAACTTTGCACGACTTTTCTAAAGCAGCATCTTTGCTTTTTACAAACAATTAGGTTTAATTTTCTAACTATGGGCAATAATACTTCCATCACGGAACATAAAAGACATTACTATCGAGAACTCCTATGCATTGGGGTTCCTATCATCATCGGACAGTTGGGAACCATCATTCTGGGATTCGCCGACACGCTCATGATCGGACATCACAGCACGGAGGAACTGGCTGCAGCAGGTCTCGTCAACAATATCATCACCTTCATCCTCGTTTCCTACATGGGATTCTCCTATGGTCTCACCCCTATCATCGGAAAACTCTACGGCATGGAGAAAACGGACGAAATAGGACAGAAAGTGAAAAATTCCTTCTTCGCCAATATGGTGGTGGGCGTCATTTTCTCGCTCGCTCTGATAATCCTCTACTTCAACCTCCATCGCATCGGGCAGCCCGAGGAATTACTCGCGCTCATACGCCCCTACTTCATCGTCAACCTCATTTCGGTGCTCTTCGTGGGCGTTTTCAATACGCTGAAACAGTTTCTCGACGGAATCGGAAATACCAAGGTGGCGATGTGGGTGATGATCATGGGAAACATCGTCAACATCTTCGGCAACTGGGTGCTCATCTATGGTGTGGGCCCTTGTCCGGAAATGGGATTATTAGGTGCCGGAATCTCTACCTTGGCAAGTCGTGTGCTCATGGCTGTGGCTATGGTGGGCATCATCGCCGGCACGAAGGAATACAGGGAATATCGCAACAATATCATAGCAAGCCGCATCAACGGGGCTGACTTCCGGGAGATGAACCGCCTGGGATGGCCTGTGGCGCTGCAACTGGCGCTGGAATCGGGCGCCTTTACGCTGAGCTGCGTGATGGTGGGATGGCTCGGAACGATTCCATTAGCTGCCCATCAGGTGATGATAACTATCTCCCAACTGTTCTACCTCGTACTCTCTGGTATGGCTGCAGCGCTGGCCATCCGAGTGAGCCATTTCGTGGGACAGAACGACTTTGCTGCCGTCAGGAGAAACGCCTACGATGGTTGGAGACTCAACCTGCTGTTCTCTCTCTGCATGGGCATTCCGGTGTTGCTGCTCAGACATCAGATAGGCGGCTGGTTCAATGATAATGTGGAGGTGCAGCAGTACGTGGCCCTGCTCATCATCATGATGATGCTCTACCAGTTTGGCGACGGTCTGCAATATACTTTTGCCAATGCGCTGAGAGGTATTGCCTGCGTGAAACCGATGGTAACCTATGCTTTCATTGCCTACTTCATCATCTGTCTGCCGTTGGGTTATACGCTCGGTTTTCCTTGCGGCATCGGTATCTTGGGCATTTGGATAGCCTTCCCATTCGGTCTCACCATCGCCGGTTTTCTCTACAAACACCGGTTTGAGAAGGAACTGAAGAAAATGGAAAACATTTTTTTAGAAAAAAATTTTTGATGTCTGAAGGATATTTTGTACTTTTGCCCTCGTAGAATCATCCCCCAAAAAGGAATAGCCGGAGATTCTCATCTGGGAAGAACCAGAGATTCTCATCTGGTAAAAACCGCCCCAGAAGTAAACTTTTTCTATGAGAAGTATAAGTAAACATGAAACAACAGATAGTCTATAACCTGGAAGAATTTGCTGCCAAATATCATCTGACAGACATTTATGGCGCCTACGCTGCCCACTTCGCCATCAACGGCGGGGAAAACAACTGCGTAAGCTCGGAAGAACTGGCGGAAATGGTGAAGGAACGTACGCTCTTCACCAAGCTGCTGTTACTGAAACAGGGCAAATGCCTGCTGCATTTCAACAGCAATAAGGACGAAGCCCAGGAAGTGAAAACGGGCGAATTTCTCATTGCTTCGCCTAAGGAAATCGTAGCGTTGAAGGAGGTTTCGACCGACTTTGAGGCGGAATGTATTCTGGTGGACGAGCATTTCACCGACCAACCTACCCGATACCAGCCTTCACCTGAAAAGATGAAAAGCATCGCAGATATTTTCCACTTCGTGAGAGACATTGTAAGGCACCAGCACATCAACAAGATTGAGATGATCAAGAGTATGTTCAACGTGCTCAAACTCATCATTGAGGAACTGCCCTACGAGCAATGCTCCGTTTCCAACGACTTGGGGCACAAGAAGGAAGTGTATGAAATTTTCCTACACCACCTCTACCGCTTCTTCCGCAAGGAGCGACAGATCAGATTCTATGCCGACAAGCAGAATGTTTCTGCCGCCTATCTCTCAAGACTGGTAAGGGAAATCAGCGGTTCTACGGTGAATGAGCACGTTACATCTCTGGTTTACAAGGAAATATGCAACCTGCTCACCCAGTCGGACATGACAATGGGGGAAATAGCCGACTATCTGAACTTCAGCGACCAGAGCGCCCTGACCAATTTCTTCAAGCAACGGTCGGGAATGACGCCATTGGCGTATAGGGGAAAGAAATAAGAAATAAATGACAAAAAGAAATCTCCGGAAAGGTCTCTAAAAGAAAAGGAGAAGGGTTTCCTAAAAGAGAAGAGAAGGGTTCTCTAAAAGAAAAGAGAAAATTTCTGGAAAACAAAATAAAAGATCAAAGCCTGCAAGCGGAATCCGAGAGAGATAGTTGGATTCGCCTGCAGGCTTCTTCTATGAATGTATATACTTGGATTCAATTAGTTATGAAAAGTTTTGTTTTCAACTCTTCATATCCCACATTTATTTCAATGTGAACTTATGAGAATGAAGCATTTCCTTAGGGTCGAGTGCCTTGTCGAGCTCTTCCTTGCTCATCAGTCCCTGCTCTATCACGATGTCATAGACTGAGCGGCCTGTGGCATGAGCTTCCTTGGCTACCTTGGTGCTGGCCTTATAACCGATAATCGGATTGAGGGCAGTCACGATACCGATACTGTTCTTTACCATCTCATAGCAGCGTTCCTTGTTAACAGTAATGCCCAATACACATTCTTCTGTAAGGGTTTCGATGGCATTCTTCATCCAGGTAAGGCTCTCGAAGAGGCTCTCTGTAATGATAGGTTCCATCACATTCAACTCCAACTGACCTGCCTCGGCTGCAAAACTGATAGTTGTATCGTTACCAATCACCTTGAAGCAAACCTGATTGGTCACCTCTGGGATAACAGGATTTACCTTGCCCGGCATGATGGATGAACCAGGAGCCTTAGGAGGAAGGTTGATCTCGTTCAGACCGCAGCGTGGACCTGAAGCCATCAGTCGGAGATCGTTACAGATTTTGGAAAGTTTCACTGCCAAGCGCTTCAAAGCTGAAGAATAGCTTACGTAAGCACCTGTATCTGGTGTAGCCTCCACCAAATCGCTGGCAGATACGAAGTTTTCACCGGTCAACTTACTGAGGTTGGCTGCACAGAGTTTAGCAAAGCCCGGAACAGCGTTCAGACCTGTACCGATGGCAGTACCGCCCATATTGATTTCGTGGAGAAGCTTCACGTTGCGCTCCAGATTGAGGATTTCCTCCTCCAGGTTGTTGGCGTATGCATTGAACTCCTGTCCGATAGTCATAGGAACTGCATCCTGCAACTGAGTACGTCCCATCTTGATGGTGTCGAAATACTCCTCAGCCTTGTAGCGGAAAGCGCTGATAAGTCCGGTAAGAGCGCCCACGAGATGAGCATTCATGCGGATGAGAGCGAGACGGATGGATGTAGGATAAACATCATTGGTGCTCTGTCCGCAGTTGCAATGGTCGTTAGGAGAAACATACAGATAGTCACCCTTCTCACGCCCCAAGATTTCAAGGGCACGGTTGGCAATTACCTCATTGGCATTCATATTGACAGAAGTTCCAGCACCACCCTGTACCATGTCGATAGGGAAATTCTCGTGCCACTTGCCGTCTATGATTTCACGGCAAGCCTCAGCCATAGCTCCGGAAATCTCATCATTGATAACTCCGAGAGAATGATTGGTCTGGGCAGCTGCCAGCTTCACGTATGCAATAGCGATGATGAAATCAGGATTATCACGCATCGTCTTACGAGAAATATGATAATTGTTAATACCGCGCTGAGTTTGTACACCGTAAAGTGCGTCAGCAGGAACTTTGAGTTCACCTAAAAGGTCAGACTCTACTCTGAATTTCTTTTCGTCAGCCATCATGTTATGTCGTTTAAGTTAGTATTTATTCTATTAGTTATTATTTCTTTTACAAAGAAAATGCAAACGAGCGCAATGAAAGCTTGCTTTCAAATTGCCGAGTGCAGCTTTTCTTCTGCAAAGATACGATGATTTTTGCTGAAGTTATTTATAAAAAACGAACCATTATTTGTAAAAAGCAAACTTGGGGTGTTTTTTTAAAAGCAAAAAAGTAAAAAGGTAAAAAGGTAAAAAGAATTTTTAAAGGACAACGTCTTTTTACCTTTTTACTTTTTTACCTTTTTACCTTTAATAAGCCTTCAGCCTGTAGAGCATTCCGTTCTCAATACGGTCTGTATTATAATCGTTCAGTCCGGAAGCCTTACTGTAATCATACTTGCGCCCGGTATAGGCGAGGAAGAGGCGGAGATTCTGCGATTTTATTTTAATCCAAGCGTTTATTTGATTTCCCATTCCTCATCCCCCATTTCTCATTTCTCATTTGTCATTTCTCATTTATAATAGCTGGATGATCAACCGATGCCGAGCGGATTTTCCATGCTATATAAACCCAAAAAGCTACATTCTCCAGCATTTCTGCCGAAGATGTAGCTCTTCTTTTCAATAATCATCATTTTACTTATTCATGCGTAGCGAAACGCTGCTCTGCCAGCTTCTCGTACTTAGTACCTGGCTTGCCGTAATTGGCATAAGGCCAGATGCTGATACCGCCACGAGGAGTGAAAATACCAGTCACCTCAATGTACTTAGGATCCATCAGACGGATGAGATCCTTCATGATGATGTTCACGCAGTCCTCATGAAAATCACCATGATTGCGGAAACTGAAAAGATAGAGCTTCAAACTCTTGCTCTCCACCATCTTCACATCAGGAATATAACTGATGCGAATCTCCGCAAAGTCGGGCTGACCGGTAATCGGACAAAGCGATGTAAACTCAGGGCAGTTGAAACGTACCCAGTAATCATTGCCCGGATGCTTGTTGACAAAGGTCTCCAGCACCTCAGGTGCATAATCCATTCTATATTCGGTTTTGGCTCCGAGAGCCTGCAAACCATCTTGTTTTCTATCCACTGTCTTGGTAAATTTTTTATTTGTGAATTACGTAATTAGTTGAGACTGAATATCTTGAAGACATTATAAGAGATGTTATTGTCATAAACATCCTCACCCTCATGCTTCTTGATGGCCTTGACCACACGGATGGTTACAGGCAACACGATGATTTCATATACTGTCTTGAGAATAACCTGCCAGAGCATGAGCCAAGGCAACTCGGAAGCAGGAACTACGCCTCCCAATGCCAATGGGAAGAAGATGATACTGTCGCAACTCTCTCCTGCCACAGTACTGAGAATAGCACGGGCTGAGAAATGCTTGCCACCATCACGAATCTTCATCACACTCATCACATAGGCATTGGCAAATGAACCTACGATGAAGGCTACGAAGGAAGCGGCAGCGATACGTGGAGCCAGACCGAAAATGGCGTGGAAACCAGCATCATTGTTCCAATAAGGTGCTGCAGGAATCACATCACAGATGGCGCCGAGAGCCACGAAGAAGAAATTCATGGCAAAACCTGTCCATATCAGCAGGCGGGCTTTCTGATAACCCCACACTTCACAAACGACATCATTGATAATGTAGCTCACTGGGAATACAATGAGTCCACCAGTCAGAGATACTGGCCCGAAGGCAATTTGCTTTGTTTCGAGCACGTTTGCCGCAATCAGACAAACGCAAAAGAGGATGCTGAAAAGCATAAACAGCACACTCACTTGAGTTGTTTTCTTTTCCATTTTTCTTGTTTTTTACGAGGTTTACCAAGCACTCAGATTTTGCTCCTGACAAGGTGGAAATCTGTTCACCATGCAAAAGCGGCTGCAAAATTACGATTTTTTCTTGAATTCTCCAAATTTTAGCATAGAAATGTAGGATTTTTGAAATTCCTAAAATACATAGTCCCACAGATTTCACAGATTTACACAGATTTTTTGAAACAAAAAAATAAATCTGTGAACATCTGTAATATCTGTGGGACATTTTTCGGGCGTACTGAATGTGACTTATAACACACCCTCTTATATATATAATAATGTATAGGGATTACTCAGCAGCAGCTTCCTCCTGACGATCATCTACATTGTCGCCGTCTGTTGGAGCCAAAGTTGCCTTGAAATCAGTAATGCCGTTCTTCACGAGGATATTGTACCACTGGAGCAACTTCTTGATGTCGCTATCATGTACACGGTCACGGTCGTAGTTAGGCAAAACCTCTGCGAAATAGTCATGAAGTTCCTGAGCAGAGCACTTCTTATAGTTGAGGCTGCTTACCTGACTGTTCTCTTTCTTGCCTACACTCTCCAAAACCTCCCAGAGGGCGATTTCATCAGCATCTGTGTACATAGCGATGTCGCCAAGACTTGTTACACGGTCTGTAGCGAAAGCTGGAATACGTCTGTGAGTCTCATCAATAGTCTCCACGATGAGGTTTCTGTTTCCACGAGATACCAGTTTATAAAGGCCTGGCTTACCTGCAATTGAAAGAATTGTTTCCATTGTTCTTTTTATTTCTTATTTATTATTTCTTTGTTTACTTTTTCCTTTTATTTTTCAAAGAAGAAATTCTCCCCTCTTTCATTCGAAGAAAGAAATCTCCCCTTCTCATTCGAAGAAGGAAAACTCCTATCACTTCTCAGCAGAAGTCCTACTTCACCTGATTCAGGAGTCTGTCAATCTGCAGATTCAAATCTTCCTTTCCATCATTTCTGATTTCAAAATCACTCTGCAAAACGACATCAGCCTGAGGCAACTGGGCATTTATCCATTCCTCTGCTTTCTGGCGGGAAATCTGATCGCGCTGCATAATCCGCTGCAGACGGACTTCCTGTGGAGCCGTCACGCAGACCACATAGTCGAAACGGGTGCGATGAACAAAACCACTGTCAAAGAGAATGGCGCTTTCCAGCCAGTTCTTTCCGCTCTGTTCGAAATCGCGAGCCACAGCAGGATGAACCACATCATTGACTGCCAGTTTGTTGGTCTCACTCGCCAAAAGAAACTGAGCCAGAACTGGTTTCTGAAGCACTCCGTCCGCATAGACCTCATTGCCCACAAGCAGCTTTAGTGCAGCCTGCAACTGCTCATCGCTACGCATCAGCCTTTTGGCCGCAGCATCGCAGTCGTAAACCTCGATTCCACGCTTGGCAAGTTCTCTGCAAACAAAACTCTTGCCGCTTCCGATTCCTCCTGTAATAGCTATTTTCATCAGATTCTACTTTTATAGATCCTCCTATTCCCTATTGCTGTTCAAGCAGATAATCCACCTTCTCCACTTCAAGCATTGCTTTGCTCACGGTTCGTGGCACACTGCGCAGCTGGAGCGTACACTTATCAGCCGGATTGGAAGACAGTTCGTCGTAATCGACAACCACCTTGAACTGGTCGGCACTGACGGTTCTGAACAGGCTGGCACCTATCGTAAATCTGACGGTGACACGGGAAGGGAATGTGCGGAGCACCATGCCCGGAGGCATATTGATGGCCGTAATCGGAACATCGATTGTCTCTTCGGTCAGGACATCAGGATAAACGGAAAGGCGCACCGTATTCGGAACTATCTTGACACCCACAATCCTCTGCAAGCGCACCGTCTTGTGGATCGTATCCTGCAAGTTGCGATAGTTGAACGGCTCTATCTCCACATAGCGCAACTGGTCGAGCCGCTTCTTGTTGGCATAAACCGTCACCGTACCCGGCAGAAATTCCGTATGAGCCAGATAATAAGTCTTGCTCGTCGTAATCCTTCCCCTGAACTTGACAGGCACCTGCTTGGAAGCACCGTATGTGAAATAGAAATCCAGCTTTTCAGGCTTTACAGACAGAAGTTTGCTGGAGCCATAGAGCTGGTTCTGCACCTGCTTCACCATGTCGGCATTAGGAATCACGCCGTGCCCCTGGTCCTCATCTGCATAAGTAGCAAACTTGAACGAGAGCGGCTTAAACCATTTACCATATTTGTAGGTAACCAATGTAAAACCCTTATCCCTCACCATAACCCGCACTGTATCAGCAGGTTCGTCGGTCACAACGGCATTACGGGGTACATTGACAAGGCGCACAGGCACCTTTAATTCTTCCTCATAAGTCTCATTGAGCGCCATCATCAACCAGAAAGCACCGCTGAGAAAGAGAAAGAACAAAAAAATCAGAAACTCCTTGTTCAGCGCACTGAACAAAAAGTTTCTAATCACTTGCCATATTTTTCCTATATTATGCATTTGGAGTCTGAGCAGTAGCATCAGCGAACACGTAGCCCTTAGCTACAGTGATTACTACGCCACGAGCAATCTCAACATCTACAGTATTCTGCTCCAAGTTGATACGCTTAACGGTGCCATAAACACCACCGCCAGTAACAACCTTAGAACCTTCCTGCAGAGAGTTCTGGAATTTGCGGATCTCCTTCTGCTTCTTCTGCTGAGGACGAATCATAAAAAACCACATGATAACAAAGATTGCTACCATCATGACGAGGAAGCCTATATTACCACCACCTTGTGCTTGCAATAATAAATTCATAGTTACTATTATTTAAAATGTTATTAATATTCTGTTTTCAACTTCAGTCTATCGACCTCAGTCTGTTTTCATTACGGAACTTTATCTTCTGTGATGTTCCTTGCGAGGAGGCAACTCCTTGGCAATGATACCGCGGTCGATGAGGAATCTGCCGATATTGTCGAGCATTCCGTTCACATATCCGCCGCTTCGAGGAGTACTATATACCTTGGCCAAGTCAACATACTCATTGATGGTGACGGAAGCAGGAATATTTGGGAAATTGACCATCTCTGCAATGGCAATCTGCATAATAACCACATCCATGTAAGCCAGACGGGAGAAATCCCAGTTGCGGGAAGCATCACTCATATAGCGCTGATACTGGTCGCAATTGAGGATAGTAGAGCGGAACAGCTTGCGGGCAAAGTCACGGTCCTCTAAATCTTTATATTCAGGAAGAAGTTCCTGGTCGGCCTTATTCTCCTGCTCGAAACGCTTGATGGTTTTGAGCACGAATGTGTCAACCACTTCTTTGTCATCATTCCAATAGAGGCTCTTTTCCTCCAGGAGAGCATCCAGCTCATCATTGTTCATCACAAAATTCTTGTAGAACTTACGCCAAGCCTCACGGTCTGCCTCATAGTTGTCTTCCTCTGAAGCCATGTACTCCTGAAAAGCCTCGCTGGCTGTAATGTTAGTGTAGAGCTTGCGCACGAATTCAATGTCATCATCCCATGAAGAATGTTTCGCATCAATCCAATCACCCAACATTTTGTTTTCTTCCAACTGAACTGCCAAACGATTGAACGCAAATTTCTGCGATGGAGCCTCTGCCCCTTCACGCTGAGCACGAGCCAACTCCACGTCGTAACGCTTGCGAGCCTCTTTAGTGACAGCCACAATGAGTTGCAACATGTAGTTATACAAGTCGTACGCTTTAGAAAGACTAAACAACAATTCCTTCTCAGCATTATCCATGTTGTGATTGCCGTTTTGATAGTACGCATAGGTTAACTGTACAATCTTTCTTCTAATTAAATCCCTATTAATCATTCTCTAATAATTTAAAGGTTTATATTACTGTCGTTATTTGACACGGCAAAAATACATATTTTATATGGAACATGCAAGAAACCAGTGGATATTTTCTACTTTTTTAAGGATAGAAAGCCCGTTTACCCCCTTCTGAGTCCTCAAAGAATTACTTTTTAGCATTTTTTTCTTCATAAATTTGCTTATTTCAAATATTTGTTGTAATTTTGCACCCGCTTTTGCAAAGCTTATCCGTGTGATGGCGAGTTAAGGCACTAATTATTAATACTTAATTTAGAGTAACACAAATGAAAGAGATTAATGTAACAGGTCAGAAGCGTACAGACCTTGGCAAGAAAGCTTCTAAGTCATTGCGTAAGGAAGGTTTTGTTCCTTGTAACTTGTATGGTGAGAAGAAGGGTGAGAACGGTGCTCCAGAGGCATTGTCATTCGCTGTTCCTTTCGCTGAGTTGCGTAAGGTTATCTACACTCCTCACGTATATGTTATCAACCTCATCATCGACGGTGAGAGCCACACAGCTATCATGAAGGAGATTCAGTTCCACCCAACTACAGACGCTCCTTTGCACGTTGACTTCTACGAGGTGAACGACCAGAAGCCTATCACTATCGGTATTCCAGTGAAGTTGGTAGGTCTCGCACAGGGTGTTCGTGATGGTGGTCGTATGAACCTTTCTATCCGTAAGATCAACGTAACTGCTCCTTATCAGGTAATCCCTGAGCACCTCGACATCGACGTTACTGCTTTGAAGATCGGTAAGAGCATCAAGGTAGGTGACCTTTCATTCGAGGGTCTTGAGTTGGCTACAAGCAAGGCTGTTGTAGTTTGCTCTATCAAGATGACTCGTAATGCACAGCTCGCTGCTCAGCAGGCTGCTGATGAAGCTGAGTAATCTTGCTTAGACAACCCGTAGATTTAAACTTTTTAGATTTTTCAAATTGGATAAATATTTGATTTGTGGTCTTGGAAATCCGGGCGATGAATACGCAGGAACAAGACACAACACGGGATTTATGGTATTGGACGCTTTTGCTAAAGCGTCCAATATTCATTTTGAGGATAAGCGTTACGGATTCGTGGCTGAAACTTCCATCAAGGGGCGTAAGGTGTTTCTTCTGAAACCTACTACCTTCATGAATCTCAGCGGCAACGCCGTAAGATACTGGCTCAATCAGGAGAAGATAGATCAGAAGAGACTGCTCGTCATCAGCGATGAACTGGCTCTGCCGCTCGGCGCTTTCAGACTGAAAGCCAACGGAAGCAACGGCGGACACAACGGACTGGGACACATCCAGCAGCTTATCGGACAGAACTACGCCCGACTGCGCATGGGTATCGGAAACGAATATCCACGCGGAGGACAGGTGGACTGGGTGCTCGGAAAATACACAGAGGAAGACATGAAGGAACTGCAACCTGCCATCGACCTCGGTGTGGACATCATCAAAAGTTTCGTCCTACAAGGTATTGACATTACAATGAATCAATACAACAAGTTAGGAAAAAAATAAGAAATGAAAGAAACAGCAAGAATAGACAAATGGCTCTGGGCTGCCAGAATCTACAAGACACGCAGCATTGCGGCTGATGCCTGCAAGAATGGGCGCGTCACCGTGGGCGGCGTAAACAGAAAACCATCCTACATGATCAAGAGAGGAGATGTGGTCAGCGTGAAAAAGGCGCCTATCACCTACTCTTTTGAAGTGCTCGACTGCATTGAGCAACGAGTTGGTGCTAAAATGCTCTTTGCTGTCTATAAGAATGTAACCGACCCTAAGCAGTATGAACTGCTGGAAATGAGCCGCATCAGCGGTTTCGTGGACAGAGCCAGAGGTACAGGTCGTCCTACTAAGAAGGAACGACGTGCGCTGGATGCTTTCGTGGACCCAGCCATGTTCGGATTTGAAGACGAAGACTGGGAGGAAGAGGAATAAAAGTTGTGTTTTCAGCAACGACAACAGAGACTATAGCGACAAGTCCAAGCACGAGGTTTTCTCTCTGACTTTCGGTTATAAATTCAAACTGTAGGATATTCTTCCTAATATTTAAATCTCCCACAACTTTAACATTCTGTAAGTTGTGGGAGATTTTTCGTATCAATATTCCAATTATATACGTCATAGTATTCCAAATGGTAAGAAAAAGGATTTTTTTTACCTTTATTATCAAAAAAACTATCCAAAAGTTTGCATCCTATTGTTTTTTACTATATCTTTGCCCTCGCTAACAGAAACAAACGGTCTGCAAATATGCTTTCCATATCAACAGAAAAGATGGATCAGCAATATGCTCCCCCGTCTGCCTCTATTAGCAAATATAGTAGAATTCTAATATATAAAAGTAAATAGTAAATAGTATTAACTAAATTTAGATTAGAGATTATGAAAAAGATTATTGCAATGGCAGCTCTCGTGCTGTCTTCAGTAGGTGCTTTCGCACAAAATGCAGCTGGTACAACAACCATTCAGCCTAAAATTGGTTTGAACGTTTCTACAATTGGTGACAACGATTGGAAAGCAGGTTTCGTTGGTGGTGCAGAATTACAGTATCAGGTTACAGATAAATTCGGCCTTGCTGGTGGTCTTCTCTACTCAATGCAAGGTTTGAAGGCTAAGAAGATAGAAGGTTCTATTGCAGACTATGAATTTGAAGTTGGTGGTCAGAAGTGGACTCCAAGCTATCTCAACATCCCTATCACTTTGAATTACTACCCAGTACAGGGTCTTGCTCTCAAAGCAGGTGTTCAGCCAGGTTTCATGGTTGACAAAGATGGTGCAGGTGATGGCGTGAAGACATTCGACCTTTCTATCCCAGTTGGTCTCTCTTATGAGTATCAGAACTTTGTATTCGATGCACGTTACAACATCGGTGTTACAAAACTCTACGACCATAGCGATGGTTACAACAATGTTCTCCAGATTACTGTAGGTTACAAGTTTGCTCTCTAAACTCAGAACAGAATTTGAATCATAGATCTACAGAACTGTTTTTAAATGATAAATCAACGAGAACAGTTTAAATAAAAATCCCTCTCAACAAACCGGACATCGTCCTGTAAGTTGAGAGGGATTCTCTTTTGAATATGATTGAGTTTTTACTTTTCCTGATGATCATCCTTGATTTCCTCAATATAGGAAACATCATTCGAAGAAGAAGGAGTTGATGAACTGATTTCTTCAGCCTTCGTCCACTTCCGCTTATTATTAGCTATCTTGAATGCATTGATACATTCCACAACACCATAGATAAGCATGGTCCAGCCGATGATGAAGAGCGGAGCAGAGGCTATGGCTGAAGGTTTGATGACAGCAAGCAAACCAATCAGGAGAATGATGGAAGGAAAAATCCAATAAACAATTCCCACACGTCCCAACTTGCGAGCCGTAGCAAGATTCATAAACTGCGTCAATGCGCCCATAATCAGAATGACAGAAAGAATGAACATCAGACTGTTGATGAACGTATTAGGCATCAGAGCCAAAATCAAACCCAGACAGAGACTGCCTATTCCCACAATAGGAAAATGAGGAGTCAACCCCGTGAGCTGCTTTCCATTAGCATCATAAACAACACCAACTTTACCCGAATTTCTCTTGGCACTGAAATAGGTAACGATGGAAATGACTCCCGAGAGGAAAAACAACACACCGATGGCTATGGTAATCCAAGTAACCGTCTGCTCACGATACTGAATGAGAAGTGCACCCACGATAATGGCGCAGATTGCACGGAAAAATGAACTATGTATTACTTTCATATTTCTTTTTAGATTAATATTCGACAAACTATTAAAAAAACTTCTACAAAAATACAAACTATCTTTGATAAATCCAACTTTTTTGTAATTTTGTTGGCAAATTAAGGATATTATGACAAAATTGTATTTAGTTAGACATGGTGAGACTGTAGATAATGCAGCCCAGATTATGCAAGGACAAACACCAGGCAAGTTAAACGCCACCGGCATTGCCCAAGCTGAGGAAGTAGCTCGCAAGATGGTCAATGACCACATCGATGTATTCATATCCAGCGATCTCTACCGCAGCATCCAGACTTGTGAGATAATCGCCCTACCTCATTTTCAGGACGAGAAATCCATGAAACAAGCCATGATTACAACCCCACTGATACGGGAGCGCGACTGGGGCGATTTCACAGGTAAGTTCATCCCAAGTCTTCCCAAAAATCCGAAAGACTGGCCAGACAACATCGAATCTATCGAAAAGATGAAATCACGCGCACAGAATTTCCTCACCTGGCTCAAGGTGACCTATCCCGACAAAACTATTCTTGCCGTAGGACACGGCATTATCAACAAGGCTATTCAGAGCGTTTATTTCAAGCGCCCTATGAACGAGATAGAAAAGATGGGAAACGCAGAGGTAAGAGTTCTAATCTTATAATCTGCTTCTATTCCCCACCTTATTATATATAGAAGAATCCAAACTATAGAATATCCTATATGAAGAAGATTCTATATTCACACTTAACATTTCACATTTAACATTTAAAACCCCTCTCTTATGGCAAACAAAATCGCTTTGATTACAGGAGCTACCAGCGGTATCGGTGAAGCATGTGCACGCCGATTTGCCCAAGGCGGATACGACCTGATTCTTACAGGAAGAAACACAGGCAAGTTGGAAATCATCAAGAAAGAACTCGAAAATGCTTACGGCATTATGGTCCTTGCATTGGCTTTTGACGTTCGCAACCGTGAAGCTGCCCAGAAAGCCGTTGATTATATTCCTTCACACATGAAGAATATCGACGTACTCATCAATAATGCTGGTCTGGCTCGTGGACTGGAACCAGAATACGAGGGAGACTTTGAGGATTGGGATCAGATGATAGACACCAATATCAAGGGACTTCTCACCATGACCCGCCTCATCGTGCCAGGAATGGTCAGCAGAAATCATGGACACATTATCAATATCGGAAGTGTTGCCGGTGATGCTGCTTACGCAGGAGGCAATGTTTATTGTGCCACCAAGGCTGCCGTCAAGGCAATTACAGACGGACTCCGTATCGACGTGGCTCACACCAAAGTGCGCGTCACCAATGTAAAACCAGGATTGGTGGAAACCAATTTCTCCAACATCCGCTTCCATGGCGACAACGCCCGTGCCGACAGAGTTTACGACGGAATCGTACCGCTCAATGGTGATGATGTGGCAGATGTGGCTTTCTATGCAGCCAGTGCTCCAGAACACGTCCAGATAGCTGAAGTACTTGTGCTGGCCACCCATCAGGCAAACGGCACCGTCATTCATCGCAACTAAGAAATCCTCGCAAACAGAAAACGATTGCGATAAAATAGAAAATCCTCGCTACGAACACAACGATTCGTAACGAGGATTTTTATTGCTAAGACAATTTGCCTGAGAACGATTATTTGCCGAGTTTCTCCACCAATCCTGTCACATAACTGCAAAGGATTCCGATACCCTTCTCGTTTTCACCACCCTGCGGAATGATGATGTCTGCATAACGCTTGGTGGGTTCGATAAACTGCTCGTGCATAGGTTTCAGCACCTTCAGATATCTGTCCACAACCATCGAAACCGTACGACCTCTGTCTATTGTATCGCGCTGAATATTGCGGATGAGTCGCTCGTCAGGGTCAGCATCCACGAAAACCTTCAGGTCCATCAGGTCACGCAGCTTCTTGTTGAGCAAAGTCATGATTCCCTCGATGATGATGACCGGTTTCGGTTCCACATGGATTGTTTCCTTCTCACGATTACATTTCAGATAACTGTAAGTAGGCTGTTCAATGGCAATTCCATTGCGCAAATCAGCCAACTGCTTATGGAGTAATTTCCAGTCGAAAGCATCAGGATGATCGAAGTTGATAGCATGTCGCTCCTCATCCGTCATTCCCGTCGTATCATTATAATAGGAATCCAGAGGAACCACAGCCACATAATGAGGAGGCAAAGCATCCACGATTTTCTTGACCACAGTTGTCTTGCCCGAACCGGTTCCTCCTGCAATACCGATAATCGTTATTTTATCTTTTTCCATAGATTCGTTAATATTAATTTATTGTACGCGTACCTTATTATATATATAGAATAAACCCAGAGATCTCACCAGAAATCAAAGAATATCATCAAACATTCTCTTGTAGAAATCTGCTTTTTTCTCAACTGCCAAAGGATAAGCCCGGCTGCTGCTTGGCATTCTATAGAGCCTCAACGTGCGATTCTCGAAAGAAAACTCCACGTATCCTCCCATGGCAGGAGTCTCAGTAATACCATAATGTTCTGAAAACACCTTGGTAGCCAACTGTCCTGCCGTCAGCACCGCTTTACATTCCGGCAAAGCTTGCAGCATTCCATCCAGATCAGACTGTTCCACGATTTTCAAATCCTTGTCAGAAGCCGTATTCTTGGTACGAATCACTTTCTGCGCCGTATCAAAGAGAGCAACTCCCTTTTCTCCAAGAAATTCCTTGATAGCCTCCAGCCTGTATTGCTTATGCTCTACATCCACGAAATGAAGTTTATCTCCGAAAAAGATAATTCCAAAGATGCGCCACATATCATTCTGAAAATTAGGATAATACCAGGGAATGCACCAGCGCTTGGGTGAAGGCGGGAAAGTACCGAGCATCAGGAGATGCGCATTCTTGGGCAGCCAAGGTTCGAAAGGATGACTCTCTATCATTTTATTTTTTACTTTTTTACTTTTTTACCTTTTTACTTTTTTACCTTTTTACCTTTAAAAATCACTTCACTTCCTTGACCAAATACATGACTACAGGCAAGTGGTCGCTGAAACCATTGAGCCATCTGCCACCAGCCTGAGTACGGAGAGGCGCACCCTTGTACTGACCTTCCTGCTGGATAAGATAATCGCGGCGGAAAACCTGGTGAGCAAAATACTTCAATGTAGAGAAATCCTTATTCTTAGCATCCTTGTTGAGCAGGTTTGGCGTAATCACTATCTGATCGAAGAGATTCCAGTTGCCATTATAGAATAAGGTGCCCTTACCCTGCTTGGCCAAAATATTATACCATGGATTGTACATATCGTTTGGTCCAACCTGACTGATCTCCGGTTTGGCGCTCAACACCTCATGCATACTCTTATTGGTAGGATCATCATTCATATCGCCCATTACAAACACCTTCATATCCTTGTTGATGCGAAGCAGACTATCCTTGACAGCCTTGGTTTGGCGGGCACCCGACTCACGATAGAAAGAACCTGAGAAACGGCTTGGCCAGTGACAAACAATGACAGCCACATCCTCACCAGCCATTTCACCACGAACAGTGAGGAAACCACGAGTATAATAAGCACTGTCCTTTGCCTTCTCCTGAATATAAGGCACTAACTTTACATTCTTCACAGAGAAGAGAGAAGGATTGTAGAGGAAAGCACAATCAATGCCACGACGGTCTGGACCTTCAATATGACAATATTTCATATTACGGGCCTTCAGAGGAGCCTGCTCTATCAAGTCGTCCAGCACCTTATGATTTTCCACCTCTGACAATCCGATGAAAGCACACCCCACCTTAGGCAACTTATCCGTACCCATGTCGGCAAGCGCCTTGGCCATGTTGCGCAACTTATTGGTATATTTCATTCCGTTCCATCCCTTGGCAGGAAGATATTCATAATCATTCTTGCCCTCATCATGGCAAGTATCGAAGAGATTCTCCTGGTTATAAAAACCTACTGCATAGAGATTGAATCGTTTCTGCCCTTGAGCAAAAGCAGCCAGACTGACTATCAGGAAGGCCGCAAACATCAATACATTTTTCTTCATAAATTTATTATTTTATTTAGATTATCAAAAATCTTAAGTTAGTAAATGTGCGAAAACTCGCTATTAGAATGCAAATATCGGCATTTTATTTGAAAAAACCGCATACTTAATCAAAATTTAAACGAAAAAACTTTTAATTTTAAAAAATATTTTGTTACTTTGCAGACATTATTAGTAATTAAACTATAAACTATGCAACAAAAGGTAAAATTAGCAATGCTTGCGCTCTGTTATGGTCCGCTGGCTTTTGCACAGAATGTTGAGCAAAAGGCTGCATCCAACCTGGACGAGAACGCATTCACATTCACCGAAGCACAGTTGGGTGAGGATGATGACATGTCTCAGAATGTAACCATTCTCAACTCTACCTCTAACGTTTATGCATCGGAGGCAGGATACCTCTTCTCTCCTATGCGTTACCGTTATCGTAGCTTCAATCAAAAGTATAACGAGGTTTACATCAATGGAGCACCTGTCAACGACATGGAAAGCGGTCAGTTCCGTTTCTCCAACATCGGTGGCTTGAACCGTTTCTCCAGAAATGTAGATTTTGCTTTGCCTTTCGAAGGAAATAACTATTCTATGACAGGCATGGCTGGTAGCAACAACTACGACTTCCGTGCCGGAAGCATGCAAGTGGGTCAGTATGCATCAGTTGCTGTTGCCAACAGAAATTACACACTTCGTGGTCTCTACACTTACAGCAGCGGTTTCAACGACCGTGGCTGGGCATTCAGTGCCGGTCTCACCTACCGATGGGCCAACCGTGGTTATGTGGAGGGTACATTCTACAATGCTTTATCTTACTACATCGGTGTTCAGAAGAAGTGGAACAATGGTCACTCCCTGAGTATCTCTACCTGGGGCAACCCTACCGAGCGCTCTACGCAGGGTGCTTCTACCGACGAGGCTTACTGGCTCGCCAACGACCGTTACTACAACCCTTACTGGGGTTATCAGAACGGCCACAAGCGCAATTCGCGCGTTGTCAACGACTTCTCCCCTTCTGCTATCGCAACATGGGACTGGGACATCAATGATAAATTGAAACTCACAACTTCTGCATTTGCAAAATACTCTATGTACAAGAGCACCAAGCTCAACTACAACAATGCAGAGAACCCACAGCCAGATTACTGGAAGAACATGCCAAGCAGCTACTATGACATCTGGAATCTTTCTTCTGTCAACAACAACCCTAATACATGGCAGAGCTGGAAGAACTCATACGATTTCTGGACAGCAAGCAAGGCTAACCGCCAGATTGACTGGGACCGCCTCTACTATGCTAACGAAAATGCAGCAAAGGCTGGCAATGAAACAATGTACTACATTCAGGCTAAGCATAATGACAACTTGAACCTCACCTTGTCATCTACGCTTACTGCAAAGGTAACCAAGAACTCCAAACTGGTGAGCGGCTTCATCTTTGCCAGCAACAGCAACCGCCACTACCAGACTTTGGAGGATATGCTTGGCGGCTCTCTCTTCCACAACATCAATAATTACGCTCTCGGAAAGTATCCAGCTACTGATCCAAGAGTTCAGTATGACTTAAACCGTCCTAATGCCCCAGTCAACGAAGGCGACAAGTTCGGTTATGATTACAAGATTGAGGTGATGAAGGGATTGCTCTGGACATCTTACACCGCAGAGTTGGGCAGATTCCAGACTATGTTCAGCGCTAAGTTGGGTCAGACCAATATGCGCCGTCATGGCTATATGCGCAATGGTATGGCTGCAGAAAACTCTTATGGCAACAGCGGAATCGCCAGAATGGGCGAAGGTGGTGCCAAGGGTAGCATCAGCTTCGACGCCGGTCGCGGTCATGCGTTCAAATTAGGTGTTGGCTACGAGTGGCAGCCACCTAAGGCTAACACAGCATTCGTATCTCCTGAGGTTCAGAATGACTTCGTGAAAGATTTGCATGATGAGCATATCTTCAGCAGCGAGTTCGCTTACCAATACCAGAACTCATGGATGCACGCCAACCTGAATGCATACTATAGCCGTCTGGACCACGTTACGGAGTGGCAGAACTTCTATAGTGATATGGACAACTCGTTCGTATATTTCAGTCTTCCTGGCTTGCAGAAGGAATACTATGGTGTAGAATTGGGTCTCGACTTCAAACTCACATCTTTCCTCAACTTCAAGGCTATCGGTACTTTGAGCGACAACAGAATCCTCAAGGATATTGAGACTACACGTTCTGAGTCTGTCACAGGCGACTTGAATACTGAAATGACATATATTAAAGGTATGCGCGAGAGCGGAACTCCTCTCAACGTAGGAAGCCTTGGCTTGAGCTACCATGCTGGCGGCTGGTTCATCGACCTCAATGCCAACTACTACGACCGTATCTACCTGTCATACGCACCTATCTACCGCACCCAGTCTGAGTTGTCTCGTCTCAACGCATTCGACAACTTCGGCAACCTGATGCCAGGTTATACAGACCAGGCTAAGGGTCATGGTGGCTGGATGGTTGACGGCAGCATCGGCAAGAGCGTACGCTTGAAGCACGGCAGCTTGAACTTCAACTTGATGATTACCAACATCCTGAACAACCAGAAGATTGTATCTGGCGGCTATGAGCAGAGCAGAAGCGACTTCTCAGGTAATGGTGATAGCAGCAAGGAGCGCGTTTACAAGTTCTCCAAGAACCCTAAGAAGTATTACGTATTCGGAACAAACGGTATGTTCCAGGTTTCTTATAGATTCTAATAAAAAGGAAAGATATGAAAAAAATATTATTCATAGCAATGGCTTTTGCCAGTATGTTTTTTGCATCTTGCATGGGCGATGGTTATGCTGATCCTGATAATACGATTAAGGTGCCTGCGGCTCCTGTCGGTGACAATAATATCAAGGAGAAGAATGTCATCACAATTGCACAGCTGAAGGAAGACTACAACAGCCTCATTGCTAATAAGAGATATGAACAGATAGACAAGGACATCCAGATCAAGGGTTACATTACTGGTAATGATCTCGGTGGCAACCTTTACAACGAGGTTTGTCTGCAGGACGAGACGGGTGGTATCTTAGTTTGCATCAACAGAGCTGCGCTCCATGGTGAGTTCCCTGTTGGCCAGCAACTCCTCATCAATCTGAAGGGCCTCTACATTGGTGGTTACGGTTCTCAGGCTGAGTTGGGCGGTGTCTATACCAACACCACTACGGGTGCTCAGTCTATCGGTAAGGTTGACCGCTACCAGTGGAACAAGCATTTCAAGATTTTGGGTTCTCCAGACGCAGCCAAGGCTGAAAGTTTGGTAGAGGTGTTCGACAAGACCAAGATCAAGGATGCTGACTATCTGAAGTCTTGCTCTGGCAAGTTGATGCGCATTGAGAATGTACAGTTCTCTCAGGCTGACGGTAAGGCCGTTTATGCCCCAGAGACAGAAAAGGACAAGACCAACTGCGTGAACCGCAACTTGACTGATGCAGAAACCAAAACACCTATCAGTGCTTCCAACCTCTTGGTTCGCACTTCAGCTTATGCCAAGTTTGCCAATGTCGCTTTGCCAAAGGACCCTGTCAACATTACAGGCATTTTCACCCGTTTCAACAATGTTTGGCAGATTCTGATCCGTACAAGCAATGATGTTGAGACTGCGCTGAATGTTACTGGTGGAACTAAGGAAGAACCTTACACCGTAACCAACGCTCTCAAACTCATCAATGCCGGTAAATATACAACAGATAAGGTTTATACTACCGGAATCATCTGTGAGGTTGGTAGCGTAGATACAGGCTCGTATGGTAATGCTACATATTCTATCTCTGAAGATGGAAAGGCTGTTGCCGGCAAGATGATCAAGGTATTCCGCGGCTTCAATCTCGACAACCAGAAATGGACAGAAGAGACAAAGGGCACCCTTGCCGTAGGAAAGAAGGTTGTCATCTGTGGAGCATTGACTATGTACAATGGCACTCCAGAAATTGACAGCGGAAACTACCTCATCTCTATCAAGTAATTCATTCATTAGATAATTTTTAAATAGAATAACAATATGAAAAAGATTATATATTCATTGTTAGTGTTGGCTATGGCAGCCTTTACTTTCAGCAGTTGCGAGGACGTTCCTGCTCCTTACGACATGCCTACTAAGCCAGAGACTCCAGAACTTCAGCCTACAGGTTCTGGTACAGCTGCAGACCCATTCAATATTGCTGCAGTAGAAAAGTATATTGACGAAGGTGGAAGTGCAGAAACAGAAATATATGTTAAGGGTAAGGTTGTATCTGTAAAACAGGGAAGCTTCGATCCTCAATATGGTAGCTTGAAATATTATATTTCAGAAGATGGTACTGCTACAAATCAGTTCTATGTATATAATGGCTATGCAGGTCCTAACCGTACAAAGTTCTCTGGAGAAGATGCTTTGAAACCAGGTGATGAAGTTGTCATCTGTGGAAAGGTTGACAACTATCAAGGTACAAAAGAATTCCTCGTTGGCAACTATATAGTATCTCTTAATGGTCAAGGTGGAACCACTACTCCAGATACTCCAACAGACGGTTACATCAACGAGACATTCAATAAGAGTTTTGGTACATTTACTCTGAAGAACATTAAGGGTACTCCATGGGTCATTGATTCTTATGGCTATGCCAAGGCAACAGGTTATGAAAACACAAGTAAGGTAACAACCCCTTCAGAGAGCTACCTCGTATCTAAGGCTATTGATCTCTCTTCATCAAAGGGAGCTACCTTGAAATTCTCTTATATCTTGCGCTATGCTACCTACAATGGCGAGCCTACAGAAGGTGTAAAGAACCAGGTACTTATCACAGAGAACTACACAGGCGATCCTGCTACAACAAAATGGACCAATATCACTGGTACTCTAACCGAAGGAACTGACTGGAAGACTTGGTCTACATATACCTACGATCTTACTCCTTACAAGGGTAAGAAGAATATCGTTATCGCTTTACACTATGCATGCGAGGCTAAATCAGGTACATGGGAGATAAAGGAATTGACTGTTAAGGAAGGTACTCCTACTGTAAAGCCTGAAACTCCAGATACACCTTCTACAGCCGAAGGTATCTCAGTAAATGGACTTACTGTTACATTGACGAATAGTGGAGCCACAGCTGGAGAAAGCTTAAAAGTAGAAGATCTTAGTACATTGAAGTTAGATGCAAACCCAACAGAGTTCACACTCTCTGACGGCACTATTTTCAAATTGGATTCAAATGGCAACAAGACAATGCCTGCTTACAACGAAAAAGCAAAAGAACTTCGCATTTATGCCAACAACATAATGACCATAACAGGCTCCAAAAACATTGCTAAAATCATCTTGACTTGCACTCATGACAACAACAAGAACACAGACTGTGTTGGTAATGAGACTGCAACCATAAAATTCTCTGGCAAGACTGCAACCTACACCAATGTGTTTACAGGTACAACAGGTGGTGGTGTACAACTTCGCATCAAGTCAATCGAAATTGTTTATGCCAAGTAATCCACTCAATTACTAATAACTTTAACTATCCCCATTGCCTCTCATCAGGCAATGGGGATTTTGTTTTCAGCTATGTTTCTTGTGTTCTGTCAAATTCCTCCAGAAGTTCCTGCTATGCTCTTCAAGCGGTCCCTCGAGGACCACGTGATGGGGAACTGGTGAACAAGAGACGAGCAACGAGGGATCACGAGGCGGGCAACGAGTGCCCAAACAAATGGCTATGATTTGGGCAACGCATCTATCATCATCAGTCGCTTTTTTGACAGATTAATCCATTTAATTGAATCAGATTTGTTATTTTTTTGCAACATGATAAGTGAAAGTCTGCTTATCAGTAACTATACGCAACAGATAGATACCTGCAGGAATGCCTTGCTGAGAAAGCGAGGCTTGATTTCCATTTATCTTCTCAGACTGTTTAAGCAGACTGCCGCTTATCTGATAGAGTTTGATGTTTCTCAAGCCACTACAGGAAACTGATAGTTGATGACTTTCGAGACGGACATCAATGGAAGGAGCTGCATTTACAGAGGCTCCGATTCCTGTAGATGTGTCCTGGGAAATAGCGAGGAGGTCGCCTTTACGCTTCAGGTAATACACGGGTCCCTGCGGATTGCCAAGTTCGATTTCCTTGCCTTCTATCTCCCCCATCACCCTCATGCGATAAGTATGACCATCGACAAAAGACAAATTGTTCTTGCGCAGCCAATAACTGTAAAGGGGTACCTCGAAGGTTGAAGAAACACTCACTTCATCATCGATTCCCCGCACCTGTATCTTTTCCTTGGTCTCTGTGTCTTCACCCATCAGCGTTATACGTCCTTCATAACTTCTGCCTTCGGATGCGAGCAGCGAAACTCCCAATTTGAAATTAGCATATTTCGTCATATCAATACTGCCTGATTCTATTTTCTCGTGGGAATCATCAGCTAAAAAGACTTCTGCTTTCGCCATTAGCGGCTTTTCCTGCGCTTTCTCCACCTGGATAAATGCAGCCTCCCGGTCGTGGATTAGGTTGACAGGATAGAACATCGTTTCTGCTTCATCGCCTGAGATGATGAGTTTCACTTCGTAGCATCCTGGAGAAAGATTTGAAGGCAAAGAGAGCAAAATTGGAATTTCGGTTTCGGTAAAACCTTCGATTTCGCTGAGCTGATCGACACGGGTATCCATCACGACCTCTCGACTATCATTGAGCAATTGTACTCTCAAATAACAGTCACGAGGTACTCCATTGAGATTTTTCAGCGAGAAGAATGCCTGTACTTTTTCCCCCTGTTCTACGCTGCCGATGAGTCTTGGCTGCGCCATTAACTGGAAATGAGGTTCTTCCGAATAGATTTCAGATATGCGCCCAGTTCTATCCTTCAGTTCCACTTCTACCACAGGCGCCTTTTTTATCAGAAAGAACTCATCCCACGACTGATCTTCTTTTCTGGCAACACATACAGGAAGGAGACGATAATATCCATCCTGAAGACCTGAAAGATTCAACTTGACAGGTTGTGCTTCATTGATAAGATAGTCGTTCCCCATCCATCCGGCATGATCGGCACCATAGACTCGCTGCGTAAAACCTCCCAGAGCATGATCATCAGAATAGGCAACCTGCATGAGGTTCCCATCCACATCATAGACTGCTACACCAATATCTCCCCGGAAAGGCTTCCCCCTGTTGACGAATGAATTCATTTCCACTATAATAGTCTGTGATGGGTTGAAATTCTTGCCAGTTGCCTCTTTTATCAGTAGCGAACCACCCTCATTGAACATCAACTGTGGGGAATTTTCCAAGAGACTACGGTCTATCTCCGGATATTTCCCATTATCGGGATGTGCTAAGATAGCCATGATAGCACGGTTGAATGCCAGCGGCTTACCTTGGAACTCACTACCTGTCTGCGAAACACTGAGGTTGGTGAGTGAATAGTAGGCATCACCCTGTCCCTCCCAACCGAAATTCATGTGGAAGAGTCCATTTTCATCAAAACCATCTGTCACCCATGCATGTCCGGAAGCAGCACCAGCCGGTCTGCCTTCCAGATAGACAGGACATCCATTGAGAAGTTCCTGCCGCAGGATTTCTGCAAAACGAGTAGGCCCTTCTATTGCTTTGGTGGCATAGGCAGCCGAATAATCAAAGTTTTTTAGCAGAGCTTGATAGGCAAATATGCCCTGTGTTCCGCTGGCATTAGGTGTATATTGCATGAAAGAAGCCACGCCCACATCATTCATCAGCAAGGCAA
>OGJX01000293.1_pt1 | contig 57987 bp, 46 predicted proteins | sample 1572381 | NCBI WGS metagenome assembly OGJX01 (sample SAMEA2582085, study PRJEB24529) | metagenome | biome: Human gut stool | place: China | collected 2011
CAACTTTGTGCAAATCTACTCATTCCCAACTGTTTACGTTCCAACCTCTCTTATTTTCCTTTGGCTGCTTTAGAACCTTATGTTTTCGCAAGTAAAACAACGGGTTTTGTCGCCATCAATCGTCCAGACGTCTGCATTCTCGATATTTTTCACGGTAGCAGTCTTACCGGTGATAAAAGTCTTAGTAGCCACGTTGTAGATGTAAGCCTTCTGACCATTACCAACGAGTTTTACAGGTTGGAGCCAAGAGCTTTCTGCAGCAGGAGCGAAAGTTTCATTCTTGTTGCTACCATTTTCATTGCCTTCAACAGTACCATTTTCAGTACCTTCAACAGTACCATTTTCAGTACCTTCAACAGTACCGTTTTCTGTGTTACCTGAAACATTCTGCGCAAGAGCAGTTGTGCCTACTGCCAGAAGGGCAGCGAGCATCATACCTTTGGCCATATTAGCCAGTGTGTAAATTTTCTTCATTTTTACTTGTTTGATTATTTATTATATTGAATACAATTTTTACCTGTACATTGAATACAATTCTTACCTGAACATGGGATATAATTCTTTCCTGAATATGGGATGCAAATCCCTTGATATGGACTATAAATCTCTGTTTACTAAGAACTTAAAGATCGTGTCATTTACTTACAGTCTGCAAATACGAAAAATACTCCCAGAGTAAATCTCCGGGAGTACTATTCACACAAAAAACTATCTCACGATAGCGGTATACCGAAAATATCAATATACAAAATGCTTTTTTTAACTTTATGCTTATAAAGAGAAATATCTTACAAATCCCAGCCCACTGCACTGGCACCAAGTACCGCAGCAGAACTGCCATCGAGTGTAGAAACCAAGAACTTAGCCTTGCCCTTGAAAATCTTCAGTACACTCTTGTCGTAAGATTCCTTGAGAGGCTTCATCAGGAGGTCACCAGCCTTGGTAAGACCACCGAAGAATACGAATGCCTCAGGAGAACTGAACGCAGCGAAATCAGCGCAAGCCTCACCCAGCATCTTGCCAGTGAAATCATATACTCGCTTAGCCAAAGCATCACCCTTACCAGCAGCTACGCTGACATCATAAGAAGTAATATCTTCTGGCTTCATATCGCGAAGTAAAGATGGCTCATCGCTCTTCTCGAGGAACTCACGGGCTGTGCGAGCCACACCAGTAGCAGAGCAGTAAGCCTCCAAGCATCCCTTACGGCCGCAACCGCAGAGACGACCTTCCTCGCCGCGAACCATGATGACATGACCCAACTCGCCTGCAAAACCATCGCAGCCATAGACCATCTTGCCATCGATCACGATGCCGGAACCGACACCTGTACCAAGTGTAATGTCGATGAAATTCTTCATGCCACGAGCCGCACCATAAGTCATCTCGCCCAACGCAGCAGCGTTGGCATCATTGGTAAGAGCTACTGGCAGACCACCCAAGGCATCGCTGAAAAGCTTAGCCAGAGGCACTACACCATCGTGAGCCCAAGCCAGATTAGGAGCGAACTCGATGGTTCCGTTATAGTAATTGCCGTTAGGAGCGCCGATACCCATTGCCTTGATTTTGTCGATACCGCCCACGGTCTCGATGATAGGCTGGAGAGCCTCCACGGCAGCCTTTACATAGTCATTTACATCATCATAACCACCTGTCTTGATAGCAGTAGTAGCTTTTATTTCGCCACGTGCATCTACGATGCCGAATACGGAATTGGTACCACCCAGGTCCAAACCGATAACATATGGCTTAAGTGCATTCTCTGTCATGTTTTTCTTTTATTTAGTTAGAATTATGGTGCAAAGATATAAAAAAGTTTGTAACAAACAAAGTTTTAGTGGAAAAAATTACAAGATATGGCCTTTTTTTTGTAACTTTGCGCCTTGTTATGAATTTAGTGTTTCCGATTCAGATAAATATACTTGATTTCATATTCAAGGGAATTATCATAGGTGTGATTGCCTCAGCCCCGATGGGACCTGTTGGCATCTTGTGTATCCAGCGCACTTTGAACAAGGGCCGCTGGTTTGGTTTCGTGACGGGTGTCGGTGCCGCTTTCAGCGATATCGTGTATGCTCTCTTCACGGGTTTGGGAATGAGTTTCGTGATGGACATTGTCAATAATGCCCAAAACAAGTTCTATCTGCAGATTTTCGGAGGCCTTCTGCTCCTGGTGTTCGGCGTATATTGCTTCAAGAGCAATCCTACGAAGAATATGCATCAGAGTAGCAAGAAGCAGGGCACGCTCTGGCACAATGCCATCACCGCCTTCTTCGTCACGCTCTCCAATCCGCTCATCGTGTTCCTCTTTATGGCCACCTTTGCCCAGTTTGCCTTCGTAGTGCCGGATATGCCGCTGGAGATGAGCGTGGGCTATCTGAGCATCATGTTCGGAGCGCTGCTGTGGTGGTTCGGTCTCACATGGCTCATCGACAAGATCAGGGGCAAGTTTGATACCAACGGCATCCTTATTATTAATAAGGTAATAGGAAGTATCGTGATCATCTTCTCGCTCATCGCACTCGTCGGAACCGTGTTCAATCTCTATCATCTCCCGGAATTCTAAGGGAGTATATATAATTTCTAATTTGGAATATAACATTTCTGATTTGAAATATAGCATTTCTAATTTCTAATTTCTAATTAAAAAAAGATGTTTGTAGCTCAGGAATTAAAGAAGAAAAGTATAGCAGAATACCTCTTGTATATGTGGCAGGTGGAGGATATCATCCGTGCCTGCGGCTGTTCGCTCCCGGTTATCAAGAAGCACTATATCGATAATTTTGATTTCACACCGGAACAGAAGGAGGAGGAAATCGACTGGTTTGGCAATCTCATCCGCATGATGAATGAGGAGGGAAAGCGCGAATCGGGACATCTCAATATTAACAAGGTGCTGCTCCAGGACGTGATCGACCTGCACGGCATGCTGCTGCAGAGCACCAAGTTCCCTATCTATAATGGCGAATATTACAAGGTGCTGCCATTCATCGTGGAACTGCGCAACAGGGGCGACAAGGACGTCAACGAGATAGAAACCTGTCTGGATGCCCTCTACGGAGTGATGCTGCTCCGACTGCAGAAGAAGCCGATTACCCCGGAAACAGAGCGTGCCATCAAGGAGATAACCACCTTCGTGGGACTGCTCAGCGACTATTATATCAAGGATCGCACCGAGGGATTGAAATTTGACGATGACGACATGTAGTTATACATTATTATATATACATTTTAAAATCATATAAATCATAGATGAAAGAAATAGAAAGAAGAAGAACGTTTGCCATTATCTCTCACCCGGATGCTGGTAAGACAACATTGACCGAGAAATTCTTGCTTTTCGGTGGACAGATACAGGTGGCTGGTGCCGTAAAGAACAATAAGATACGCAAGTCTGCCACTTCCGACTGGATGGACATCGAGAAGCAGCGTGGTATCTCTGTATCTACTTCTGTGATGGAGTTTGATTATCTCCCAGACGGACAGTCTGGCGAACCATATAAGGTGAACATCCTCGATACTCCGGGTCACCAGGACTTCTGCGAGGATACCTACCGCACACTTACTGCCGTGGATTCTGCCATCATCGTGGTGGATTCTGCCAAGGGTGTGGAGGCGCAGACACGCAAGCTGATGGAGGTGTGCCGTATGCGCAATACGCCGGTTATCATCTTCATCAACAAGATGGACCGCGAGGGTCGTGATCCGTTCGACGTGCTCGATGAGTTGGAGGAGGAACTCAAGATTTCAGTTCGTCCACTCTCATGGCCTATCGGACAGGGCGCCCGATTCAAGGGTGTGTATAATATCTACGAGCACCAGCTCAACCTCTTTACGCCTAACAAGCAGCGCGTAACCGAAAAGGTGGAGGTGGATGTGCAGTCTGAGGAGCTTGACCAGCGAGTAGGTGAGCGCGAGGCTGCCCAGTTGCGCGAGGAACTGGAACTGGTGGATGGCGTATATCCTGAGTTTGACGTCGAGACCTACCGCTCTGCCGAGGTGGCTCCTGTGTTCTTCGGTTCTGCATTGAACAACTTCGGTGTGCAGGAACTCTTGGACTGCTTCGTTCAGATAGCTCCATCGCCAAGACCTACCAAGGCAGAGGAGCGCATGGTGGAGCCTGAGGAGCCTAAGTTTACGGGTTTCATCTTCAAGATTACTGCCAATATCGACCCTAACCACCGTTCCTGCATCGCATTCTGTAAGATCTGTTCGGGCAAGTTTGTGCGCAATCAGCCTTACTATCACGTGCGCCTCGACAAGACCGTGCGTTTCTCTTCGCCAACCCAGTTTATGGCGCAGCGCAAGAGTACCATCGACGAGGCTTATCCGGGCGATATCGTAGGTTTGCCAGACAATGGCATCTTCAAGATCGGTGATACGCTGACCGAGGGTGAGAAGATTCACTTCCGTGGTTTGCCATCCTTCTCTCCACTGCTCTTCAAGTATATCGAGAATGATGATCCGATGAAGAGCAAGCAGTTCCAGAAGGGATTGGAGCAGCTGATGAACGAGGGTGTGGCACAGTTGTTTGTCAACCAGTTTAATGGTCGCCGCATTGTGGGAACCGTGGGTCAGCTTCAGTTTGAGGTGATCCAGTATCGTCTGGAGAACGAGTATAATGCCAAGTGCCGTTGGGAGCCAGTTCACTTGCATAAGGCATGCTGGATAGAGGCCGACGACGAGAAGGAATTGGAGAGCTTCAAGAAGCGCAAGTACCAGTACATGGCGAAGGATATCGAGGGCAGGGATGTGTTCCTGGCCGATTCAGGCTATGTATTGAGCATGGCGCAGCAGGACTTCGAGCATATCAAGTTCCACTTTACTTCGGAATTCTAATAATATAAAAGGATAACTTTTTAAAGAAATAATAAGAGATGATAGATGAAATGGCAGAAAAACCGGGCGCAATAGCCAAAATGGTAGCATGGCAGAAGGAGCATATCTCCGACCGCCAGATGACGCTTATCCTGGCTTTTGTCATCGGTCTGCTTGCCTCCGTTGCCGGATTTTTCCTGCATAGTATCGTGCACGAGATACAGATGTTGCTCACTTCGGGTTTTGAGAAAAGCACCTACAATCTGCTTTTCCTCTTGTTCCCTATCGTGGGCATCTATCTTACCTCGCTCTTTATCAAGTATGTGGTGCGAGACAATATCTCTCATGGTATCACGAGAGTGCTCTATGCGATTTCTACCAAGCAGTCGAAACTGAAGGGACACAACTGCTGGTCGTCGGTAGTAGCTTCTGGTATCACCATTGGATTCGGTGGATCAGTAGGAGCCGAGGCGCCGATTGTGCTCACGGGTTCAGCCATCGGAAGTAATCTGGGACAGATATTCCGCATGGACAAGAAAACGATGATACTGCTCGTAGGATGCGGTGCGAGTGCCGCCATTGCTGGTATCTTCAAAGCCCCAATCGCAGGTCTCGTCTTTACCCTTGAGGTGCTGATGGTAGATCTCTCGATGGCTTCATTGCTGCCTATCCTCATCTCCTGTGTTACGGCTACCTGTTTCAGTTATATACTGATGGGCGAGAAATCGCTCTTCGATTTCACGCTCACCGACCCATGGGAGCTCGACCGTGTGCCGGCGTGCATCCTGCTGGGCGTATTCTGCGGTTTCGTGAGTCTCTACTTCATGAGAGCCATGTCGGCCTGCGAGGGATTCTTCGCCAAGTTGAAGCAGTATCCGTATGTCAAACTGCTCTTCGGAGGCATCATCCTGAGCAGTCTCATCTTCCTCTTCCCATCGCTCTATGGCGAAGGATATTCGGCAGTCAACATTCTGCTGAAGGGTAGAACCGAGGCCGACTGGGACATGGTGATGAGCAATTCGCTCTTCTATGGTCACAGTCAGTTGCTCGTGCTATATATCGGACTGGTAACCTTCACCAAGGTGTTTGCCACCTCAGCAACCAATGGTTCAGGTGGTTGTGGCGGAACTTTTGCTCCATCGCTTTTCATCGGCGGTTTTGCAGGCTTCTTCTTCGCCCGTATCTGGAACATCTACAAGTTAGGCGTTTATATTCCTGAGCAGAATTTTACGCTGATGGGCATGGCAGGCGTGATGACGGGCGTGATGCATGCACCGCTGACGGGCATCTTCCTGATAGCCGAACTGACAGGCGGTTACCTGCTCTTCATCCCACTGATGATCGTGTGCATCTGCTCGCTGCTTACCATCAGCATCTTTGAGAGCCACAGTATCTATGCGCTCCGACTGGCAAGGGAAGGCAAGTTGCTTACCCATCATATCGACAAGGCAGCCCTCACGCTGATGGGTATGCAGAGCGTGGTGGAGAAGGACTATCATCCGGTAAGTCCCGACCTGCCGATGGGTAAGTTGGTGTCAGAAATCAGTCGCAGCAACAATAATTTCCTTCCGGTAGTCAATCAGGCTGGCGTCTTGCTGGGCATCATCGATATCACCCGCATCCGTCACATCATCTTCCGTTCGGAACTCTACACACGCTTCAAGGTAAAGCAGCTGATGCTCCAGCCTTCAGCCGTGCTCAGCGATCACGAACCGATGCAGGAAGTGATGAAGAAATTTGACGAAAGTGATGCCACCCAGTTGCCTGTAGTGGATGTGAACGGCGTGCTGAAGGGATATATCAGCCGTACCCGCCTTTATTCGACTTATCGCCAGATTGTGGCGGATATGTCGGCAGAGTAGGCTAAGTGAAGAGTGAAGAATTCTACGGCTTTACTGTTTTTAACTTCAAAATATTAGTTTATGGAGAAAAAAGATTTAAGAATCGTATTTATGGGAACCCCGGAGTTTGCGGTGGAATCCCTCAAGAGCCTTGTAGAAGGCGGATATAATGTGGTGGCTGTAGTAACCCAGCCCGACAAACCGGTGGGTCGTCATCAGGACACTCTTCAGCCTTCGCAGGTCAAGCAATATGCCCTCTCAAAGGGCTTGCCAGTATTGCAGCCGGTGAAGATGAAGGATCCGGAATTTGTAGAGCAGTTGCGCAGTTATCAGGCCGACCTGCAGGTGGTGGTAGCTTTCCGAATGCTGCCAGAAGTAGTATGGGATATGCCTCGCTTCGGCACCTTCAATGTGCATGCAGCCCTTCTTCCTCAGTACCGCGGTGCTGCCCCTATCAACTGGGCTGTCATCAATGGTGAGACGGAGACAGGCGTCACCACCTTCTTCCTCGACCACGACATCGATACCGGTCGCATCATCATGCAGAAGCCATTCGCCATCCCTGACGATGCTGATGTTGAGTATGTTTATGACGGACTGATGCACTTAGGCGCTGAGATAGCTGTAGAGACCATCGACCGACTGATAGCATCCGACGGAAATATCGACTCAATGCCGCAGGATGAGATGATCACGACAGACACCGTGCTTCATTCTGCTCCGAAAATTTTCAAGGATACCTGCCGTATCGATTTCAATCAGCCAGCCAAGAAGGTGTATGACTTCATTCGCGGTCTTTCGCCATATCCAGGCGCCTGGACTGAGATTCAGAAGGAAGGCGGTAAGGCGCAGGTGCTGAAAGTATTCAAGACTTCCAAAACAGGAAAGGCAGTTGCTGCTTCTTCAGAGAATGTTGCTTCTTTTGAGAATGCTGCTTCTTCTGTAGTAGGAACCTTGCGCGTGGAAGGCAAGAGCCTGCAAATAGCCTGTGCAGACGAATGGCTCCAGCTCGACACAATACAGATTAGCGGCAAAAAGAGAATGGAAGCCCGTGATTTCCTCAACGGAATGAGAGATATCGAGCAGTACAGAAGTATTTAATAAGGAAGTACTTTCACCTTAATATATAATCAAGAATCGGTTTTGAGGTGCAAAGAATTTCTTGTAAATAGAAAATTGGTTTTTGAGAAACGAAGGACTTCATGGAAATCAAGAATTGGTTTTTGAGGTGCAAAGAATTTCTTGTAAATAGAAAATTGGTTTTTGAGAAACAAAGGACGAATCAATTCCTTCATATATAAGGAAAAAAATAATAAAGGAGAATAAAAAATGACTCAACAGGAAGATATTAAGAATGCAATAGAATGCATGCGCAAGGGTGGAGTGATTCTCTATCCTACAGATACCGTTTGGGGTATCGGTTGTGACGCTACTAACCCAGAGGCAGTGGCAAAGGTTTACAAAATAAAGCAGCGCGACGACAGTAAGGCGCTTATCTGTCTGGTGGATAGTGCTGACCGTATGGCGCGTTATTTCCGCAATGTGCCTCAGGTGGCTTGGGATTTCATCGATGCAGCCATGCCTGTGAAGCCAACTACCATCATCCTCGATGATGCTACGGGTGTAGCCAACAATCTGGTGGCAGAGGATGGCAGTCTTGCCATGCGAGTAACTTTCGAGTCTTTCAGCAAGGAACTCTGTTATCGCTTCCAGAAGCCTATTGTGAGCACCAGTGCCAATGTGAGTGGTGAGCCTGCAGCGCAGAACTATCGTGATATCGACCCGACATTGTTGGAACAAGTAGATTATGTTTGCTGGACCCGTCGCCAGGAGCATAAGCCTCACACACCATCCAGCATCGTGAAGATAGCCAAGAATGGAGAGGTGACGATTATCCGATAAAGTTAATCTTCAAAGAAACGAAAAAGAGGATGTGTTATGAACTTATGACACACCCTCTCTTTTCTATTAAATATTTATTTTTTTCGGGAATCCCTTTACTTTCGGTTTCCCTTTTCGTTTTCGTTCTGCAAATCCTGCTTTCCCGAAGAATCCTCATTTTCCAGATATTCTTCTTCCGTTATCTCTTCTTCCCATATATCATCTTCTTCCGTTATCTCTTTTTCCAATATGTCCTCTTTATTCGTCACTTCTTCGTCCAACATTTCCCCTTCATCTTCCTCCTCCTTTTCCTTTTTTCCGAAGTTAGGATCTATTTTGAGGTAGACGGTAACCAGGAAGGTGATTACGCAGCATGCCATCACGACGATGAAGAAATGGCGGTATCCCAAGATGTCTTTCAGATAACCCGAAACCATGCCCGGAAGCATCAGGCCGAGATAGGAAATACCGGTACAGATGGAGTAGTGAGAGGTCTTGAACTTGCCCTGACTGTAGAATAGCATGTAGAGCGTAAGCACCGTGAAGCCTAACCCATAACCGAACTGCTCTACGAACAGGCAGGAGGACACCATCACGATATCAGAATTGAGCGAATAGCTAAGATAGATATAGACGGCATCCGGCAGGGTGATAGCGCAAACCATTGGCCACAGCCACTTCTTCATACCGTCGCGGCTCACTAAGATACCTCCGATGATGCCACCCAGAAGGAGACCGATGAGACCAACCGTACCATTGGCAAGTCCGTATTCCTGCGGTGACATGCCCAGACCACCCTGCGAGTTAGGGCGAAGAATGAAAGTCTTGGTCATTGTATTGAGCAAAGCCTCCGGGAAGCGGTAGAACAGCAGGAAGAGCATCACGATGACCGTCTCTCTCACTCCGAATTTCGTAAAGAAAGTGCGGAACATATTCTTCAGTTCGTGAGTCACTTCGCCCACAGTTCTCTCCGTCTGCACATCCTCTTTCGGCGTAGGCATCAGGCGGCTATGGTAGAGCCACAGACCGATGAAGATGCCAGCTAATCCGTAGAAAATCAGTGCCCACGAGAAGCGTATCTGATTGCGGAACATCACCTGCAGCACACCAGCCAGCATCACTAAGAAACCATTCACAAAGATGATGGCGAGGCGGTAGAAGGTGTTGCGCAGACCCACAAACTTCGTCTGGTTGTGCTCATCCAGCTCTATCATATAGAAGCCGTCGGCAGAGATGTCGTGGGTGGCGCTGCAGAAGGCGATGAGGAAGAAGAAGCACATGGTGGCCTGAAACCAGAAGGCCGTAGGCAGCGAGAACGCAATGCCTGCCAGTGCTGCTCCGATGAGCGCCTGCATCGTAAGTACCCACCAGCGCTTCGTCTTCAGCAGGTCGATGAACGGGCTCCACAAGGGTTTGATTACCCAGGGAAGCGCCAGCCATCCTGTATAGAGGCCCACTTCGGCATCCGTGAGTCCCAACTGCATATACATCACTACAGAGAGAGTTGTCACGATCACGTTGGGCAGTCCCTCTGCAAAATATAGGGTAGGGATCCATGCCCATGGATTCCTGCTATTCTTCTTTGTTACCATTTTATCCATTAGATATTTATCTTTTGTCCATTAGGTATCGTCCTGTTTCTTAGACATCGCTTGTCTATCAGAAATTAGATCTTACTCGTTGATCAGAAAGGACTCTATTCCTTAGACCTTACTTGTAGATTTTCTTGATTTCTGCTCCCTGATAGTATCTCAGCAGGATATCATCGTAGGAGTATCCTTCGTTGCCCATCACGGCAGCACCTATCTGACAGAGACCCACTCCGTGTCCCCATCCGGCTCCGATCAGTTCGAAGCGCTGAGGAACCTGGTTCTCGTCCAGATCAAACTTATCTACCACGAAAGCCGAACTGTAGAGATGGCTGTCGCTCAAGGCTCTGCGTATTTCCAGTTCCTTGCCGATGGTGAAAGTCTTTTCGGTACCGATAATCTGCAGTTTGCTGATGCGTCCGCTTGTACCGCGTTCCACAGCCTTCATGTCGAGGATGTCGCCGAAGTTCATCTTCAGTTTTTCTTCGAGCAGCTGCTGCAGTTTCTCCTGAGTCAGCGTCACCTTCCAGCGGTAGAAATCAGCAGTCTCCTGGTCATAGTCGTTTAATACTTCCGAGAGCACTTTTCTGTCTGTAGTATTGCAGAAAGCAGGCGGGTTGGAGCGGATCCAGCGGTCAGCCTCTTCCTCCTGAGTCAGATCCGGAAGTCTGTATTCAGAATCCATCAGAACCTTTGAACCCTTCAAGTTCTCAGTATCTCCATCCTTCAGTCCCTCTGCATCTCTTGCGTCCTTCAATCCCTCTGCATCACTTGCGTCCTTCAAGCACTCGGCATTCATAGAACTCTTCAGTCCTTTCGGCTTGATTCCCAAAGCAATATCCCTCACTGCAGAGAGATAGCTCTTAGGCGTGTTCTCCCAGCAATACTGGAATTCCTCGGTGATACCGCCGCAGCACTTAGAGAACCGGGCATCGCAGATTTCCTCTCCATCCATCAGAATCTGTCCCTTGGTCTGGCGGATAGCTTCTGCCACATGCGGAGAAGTCTCCTTGGTGATGCCCTGGTAGCGCTGGCAGTGGTCGTCGGCGCAGACATCAAAGATGGTGTGGTCTTCGCGGTCGTACCAGCGGATGAGCATGTCGTCTTTCTTGACAAAAGAGAAGAAATTGTTTCCGCTCTTAGCCACGTCTCTGCGCTTTTTCATCTGTGCCAGGAGCCATGAACGGGAGATCACGGCATGCGCCTTGAGGAGTTCAAGACTGGAGGTGGCACTCATCTCGCTGGATATCACGCTCTCCAGATACTTCTCTACAGGAAGCTCGTTGATGGCGCAGATCTTGTCTGATTCTACCACGAAATGGAGCGTACCTAAGAAGGTCTGTGTTTCCTTGCGTTCCCAGTGGAAGTTGACGCCGATAGTGACATCGCTCAGTGAGAAGGAGGCATCGCAGCTCTGTGGATGGAAGGTAAGCGAACTGTACTGATTGCCGTTCCAGAGCACACCTCCCTCGGAGAATTCCACTTCCTGTTCGCCCGTAACCACCTCGCCCTTGGCAAGGTAAGGCTTGTTGAGCGAGAAATGAATCTTCTGACCGCTCACGATACCCACAGAGACATCCGGCTGCTTACCATTATTATATAAGGTGGAAGTAGTGATGGTGCTTTCCTCAGCCTCCTTGGCAGCCTTCAGCTTATGGATGATGCTTTCCATCTTCTCGCAGGAAATGCCGCATTCCTTCAGGATAGCCTCAGCCTTCTCCTCGGTGAGCTTGCGGAAATCCTCTTCGCGTGGCGTGATGATGAGTCCCGACATATCGAGGGCTCCCGGAGAAACCATGATCTGGGCATCGCCCTCGGCAAAGTAGGCTTCCGGGCGGTGCTTCTCTCTTGGAATCACGATACTGATATATTCATCACCCTTGCGCCAGGCCACGATGTTCATCATCGGCTCAGTCTCGTCGCCGCGCTGAGGCATCGCACTGTAGAGGCGCTTGAAGAGCATCTCGTTGCTTTCCTCGCTCTTGGAGATGATCACGAAGGCTGGAACGGTATAGTCGCGGATGGCTGCTATCTTCTCCTCGTCGTTCAGACAGATGATATCTGTCAGGTTGCGTGAGAGGCGCTGCCAGTTGTTCTGCAGGGGAAGTATGCCGCTGGTTCCTGCCTGGAAATGCAGATGGTCTGGAGCCGAGGCACCGCACTTCGGACCGTTGTAGAATACCATCAGTTCGCTGTGCAGACTCAGGAATCGGTGCATCTCGCCATAGTTCTTGAAGATGGCCTGCGGCTGATGCTTGCGTGCCGGAATCGTGAAATGTACCGGAAGGATAGGGAACGGATTGACCAGCAGGTAGAAACGTTCGTCTATCTGCTTGGACATCTGTACCTTCGGACGGTTCTTCTCGCAGAGGAAGCATGGGCGCTCATCGAGGGTCTTCTTGTCTATCTTGGCACCTGTGCTCACGATGCGGGCAGGGTTCCATTGCAGTTTGAGAAGATCGGAGAGAGTCTGGCTCTCCACGTGCTTCAGGTCGCGGTAGCGATGGCGGGCATCCTCCCATCTCTCCAACTGGCGGTTGAAGAAGCGCGAGATACTGCTGTCTTCCATAATGTCGGCCTTGCCCTGCAGCATCTGCTGGCGTGCCTTCAGTTCCATCGTGCGCAGACGGTCTTTATAGAGATTGTTGGCATTTACCTTTTCGATACTCAGAGCGGCATCACTGTTGCCTCCCCAGCGGCGGCAGAGGTACAGTTCATCATAGATTCTTCCGATTCTGTATCGGCGAGAGAAGGCAAGTCCTAAGGCGTAGTCTTCGCCATAAGACGTGTTAGGGAACTGTATCTGTCTGACGAGCGGTGTGAAGAATGCTCTCGGAGCACCCAATCCATTGATGCGCAGTGCATTGTTGCAACCGTTCTCCTCGGTCCATTCCTTATGGTCTATCAGTCCTGGAGGCAGGGTGTTGAGGTCGAAGTCGCACATGCGGTACGAGCCGATCATCATCGCTGCCTTCTGGTTGTGAAAGGCATCTACGATTTTCTGGAGAGTCTTCGGAGACGAATAGAGGTCGTCGCTGTCCAACTGGACTGCAAACTTGCCGCAGTACTCGCTATTGATGGCTACATTCCAGCAGCCGCCGATGCCGAGATCGTTTCTCTCTGGCATAATCTGTACGAGCCGCCCCGCCTGTTTGTCGTTTCTGGCTTCCATTTCGCGAGCGATTTCATCAAGAATCTCGCCAGTGCGGTCGGTAGAATGATTGTTGACCACGATGACGTTGAACTTGAAATTGGCTTTCTGGCTCAGCGCACTCTTCACGGCATCCGCGATGGTCTTCTCTCTGTTGAAAACTGGGATGATCACAGAAGCCTCGTAGAAGAATTCCTGTTCGCCGAAATCCGGCTGGCGATAAAAACTGGTATCGATGAGGGCTCCCACCTTGTTGAGATGCAGCGTGCAAGCCTTTTCCATCTCTATCTGCACCTCTCTGTTGCGAGGGTTCACATAGTCGAATTGCTTCTCGCCGCTCTTTCGGTTGTCGAGTTCATCTTCTGTATAGAGGAATTCATTGAGATGGAAAATCTCTCCAACGCGGCTCAGGTAGAGACGGAGGTCGTAGAGACCCGCATATTGATAGTCAGTTCTGTCCTGCTGGGCGATGAAGTCGCGGAGGGCTTGCGCCTTGATGAACCAGAGGCTTCCGAAATCGAAGTCGTCGCGAAGGCTACCAGACTGGTAATCAATAACCGGATGCTTGATCAGCTTGCCGGTTTTCGCTTCTTGTTCAGCTTTCAGTTTATGAGTTTCTGCTCCATCTTTTTCTTCTTTTCCTCCAACTTTTGCAGCCTCATTATCTTCTTTGATCAAGGAATAATAGTCGGAGTAAACCATGACGGCTCCCGTGTCGTCAGCCGTGCGGAGGAATCGTTCCAGGGCATAGAGTCCCCATCTGATCGGAGTAGTCTTGGTGCAGATCATCACATAATCGGCATCGGTGTTTTCAGCAATGCTTTCTACCGTGTTGCTGCTTTCCAATCGGTCAATGACTACGAAGGTGCATCCATCAGGCACTTGGTGATGGGCTGCAAAATCAGCGCTCACCAGGAGATTGATATGCTGAACCGTCTTGTTGTCATGAAGTTCCAGAAGTGCGCTTTGGGCTACTTCAATGTCTTCACAAGGTAAGAAAAGGTCTATTTTTTCTCTCATTTTTTTGTGTTATGTTTTTGCGTTTCGGCTCCCTTTCCGGAGGTCAAAACGGTATTTTTTATCTATATTTTAGCTTATTATATTAAAATATGTGGCAAAGATAACAATTTTTCGCCAAAAAATACTATCTTTGCACTATGAATGATGAAAAAAAATATCTTTTGGGGCTTACCCTTGCTGAATTGAAGCAAGTGGCTAAGGACTTGGGTATGCCTGCCTTCACGGGTGGGCAGATGGCTAAATGGCTCTATGAACAGCATGTGAAGAGCATCGATGAGATGACTAATATCTCGAAAGCTAACCGTGCCAAGTTGGCCGCAGAATATGAGATAGGATGTGCCGGATATACCGATGCACAGCATTCCGTAGATGGTACCATCAAGTATCTGTTCCCTACGCGCAGCGGAAAGTTTGTAGAGACGGTCTATATCCCCGACAAAGACCGTGCCACGCTCTGTGTCTCATCACAGGTGGGATGCAAGATGAACTGCCTCTTCTGTCAGACTGGTAAGCAGGGGTTTGAAGGAAGTTTGCCTGCTGGCGATATCCTCAATCAGATCTACTCCCTGCCAGAGGTGGACAAACTTACCAATATCGTGTTTATGGGACAGGGCGAGCCGATGGACAATCTGGATAATGTGTTGCGTGCCACGGAAATCCTGACCGCTGACTATGGTTGGGCATGGAGTCCGAAACGTATCACAGTAAGTTCGGTGGGCGTCAAAAACAAGTTGAAGCGATTCCTCGAAGAGAGCGAGTGCCATGTGGCTATCTCGATGCACGATCCGATTCCTTCTGAGCGAGCAGAACTGATGCCTGCCGAGAAGGGTATGGGTATAGATCAGGTTGTGGAGCTGCTCCGCAATTATGATTTCTCTCACCAGCGTCGCCTGTCTTTCGAATATATCGTGTTCAAGGGAGTGAACGACAGTATGCAGCACGCCAAGGCAATCATCAAGTTGGTGAAGGGCCTCGACTGCCGTTTCAATCTGATTCGTTTCCATCAGATTCCGGACATCCCATTGCAGGGCGTCAATGATGAGAAAATGGAACAGTTCCGTGATTATCTCACTTCTCACGGTGTCTTTACCACCATCCGTGCCAGTCGCGGACAGGATATCTATGCAGCTTGTGGCTTGCTCAGTACATCCAAGAAAATCGGAGAAATCAGAGAGCACGAGGACGAAGAACGCTCTTCGCGATAATCCCGTTTCTTCTTCGATAGAAAGTCTTTTCTCGCGGTAGGGGGCTCTTGCCGAGAGTATTCTTGATAGGAGCTTTTCTTCTCGACAGGTGTTGTCCTTTTGATCAAATAGTTCAAAGACTTTACTCTGTGAATGAATGTATTTCTCCTGAGCTGAAGACCTTTCTTTTGAAGATAAGCGACAAAACGATGATAGAATAATGATGAATTGGAAATATCTGAGATTATTTCTTGCAATCTGCTTTGTATTCATGCTGGCTTGTTGCAAAGACGGAAAGAGCAATCGGCTTCCTGAAAGTATCGGTCAGCCCTATGAGGTGGTGCTTGAAGGAGATACGAATCGCATCGTAACTGCTATCTTGCAGGAGAGTGTGCCAGATATGCCTCAGCCGGAACCCATGTTTAATATCATACAGGTGAGAAAAGGAAAACTGACAAGCCTGTATCAGACGGTAAGAAACCGGGTCGTCGTGGATGTGGATAAGAGAAATCGTGACTTTGAAGTGAAAATCAGCAAAGATGTCAATGCTGCTCCGCAAGTCATTATCCGTATCAAGGCGCAGACCGTAGAACAGTTGAAAAGCCGTCTGGATGGAATGAGACTCCGCCAGATACTGGACGAATCGGAACTGAAGCATCTGGCGTCTGTCATCCGGCAGAATGTAGAGAAGCAGAAAGAGGTAAAGCGGCTCTTCGGCATCGACATGAAGATTCCTGCTGACATGCAGTCAAGTAAGCGTGGTAAGGATTTCCTGTGGCTGTCAAATAATGCAAACTCGGGTATGCAGAGCCTCCTCATATTTAAGTTGAGAGATTTTTGGCGAGGGAATCCCTATCTCCCATCTGCTCTCAAACCGAAAGTTGACAGCGTACTACGTGTCAACGTGCCAGGTGAGGAGGATGGCATGTACATGCAACTTGCCTATATCAGGGAATATTTAAATGGATGCTGGGAAATGAAGGGGGATGCCATGGGTGGACCCTATGTGATGAAGCTGATGTCTGATGCCGACTTCACACAAGGGCGGAACGTCCTTGGAAAATATAATGCATTAGTCATCATTGGTTTCGTCTATGCGCCCGAAATGAAGAAAAGAAATTTAATCAAGCAGTTGGAAGCTGTGCTGACAACTATCAGGTAAAAATTTCGTAAGCTGCAGATGAAAACTTCGTAAGCTGAAGTTGAAAATATCGCAAGTTTCAGCTTATCACCATCGCAAGTTTCAGATAAATATCATAAGATTCAAATAAATACATCAAAATATAATATATGGACAATCAGAAAGTAAGGGTGGCTATCACCCACGGAGATACCAATGGTATCGGATATGAACTCATTTTTAAAACCTTTGCAGAGCCAGAAATGCTGGAACTCTGTACACCTATTATATATGGCTCGCCAAAAGTGGCAGCCTATTATCGCAAGGCCATGAACTTGCCAGGTCAGTTCTCTATCATTCAGCAGGCTGAGGATGTACAGGATGGAAGAATCAATCTTCTGGCTGCTGTAGATGACGAGGTGAAAGTGGATATGGGTATGCCTACGGCTGACTCTGGACAGGCTGCAGTAAAGGCGCTCGATCGTGCCATGACTGATTATCGTGCCGGTCTCTACGACGTGCTGGTTACCGGACCTGTCAACAATGCCAATGCGCAGATGGATAACTATCCTTTCCCTGGTCATAGAAATTATATTGAGACCTGTCTTGGTGAAGGCAAGAAGGGATTGTCTATGCTGATTGGCGGTGATCTCCGTATCGCATCGGTCACAGAAAAGACACCTCTGAAAGATGTACCTGCAGCTATCAGTCTGGAGGCGATCGTAGAAAAAGTAACCCTGATGCAGCAGACTCTCAAGCGTGATTTCTATATCAGCAATCCACGTATCGCTGTACTTGCTTTGAATCCAAAGACCAATGAGGATAGCAGTTGCGGTACAGAAGAGCGCGAAATCATTATCCCTGCTATTGATGCATTGGCAGAGAAAGGCGTGCAGGCATTTGGTCCGTATGCTACAGATGAATTCTTCGGAAAAGGCTATTTCAGAGACTTCGACGGCGTGATGGCTATGTATCATGACCAGGCAACAACTCCTTTCCATTCACTATATACGGAAGACGGTGTAGTCTTCACTGCCGGCATGCCAATCATCCGTACTGCAGCAGATGTTACACCGGAGTTCTGTATCGCAGGAGTAGGAGAGGCTGATGAGACTTCTTTCCGCCATGCAGTCTATTTGGCTGTGGATGCTTATCACCATCGCAATGAGTATGATGAGGCTCGTGAAAATCCGCTTCCAAAGCTTTATCGCGAAAAACGTGATGAGAGCGAGAAAGTGCGTTTTTCTATCCCAAAGAAGCATTCTAATGCTCCTTTTAACCCAAAGCCTGAGGTGAAAAGTTAAAAAAATGACTATTTTATGCCATTTTTGCAGATTATTAAAAAAAAATGCGTAATTTTGTCAGCTAAATGGACACAAGTGAACTTCAGAAAGTAAAACAACGGTATAACATCGTGGGGAATAGCGATGGATTGAACCGTGCGCTCGATGTCGCCTTGCAGGTGGCACCGACAGATCTTTCTGTGCTTATCATCGGTGAATCGGGTGTGGGTAAGGAAATCATTCCGCGTGTTATCCACGATCATTCACCACGCCGCCGTGAAAAGTATTTTGCTATCAACTGTGGTAGTATTCCTGAAGGTACTATCGATAGCGAACTCTTCGGTCATGAGAAAGGTTCCTTTACGGGAGCTATCGGAGAAAGTGAAGGATATTTCGGTATCGCCAATAAGGGAACCATTTTCCTCGATGAGGTGGGCGAACTGCCTATCCAGACACAAGCCAGATTGCTCCGTGTGCTGGAAACCGGTGAATATATCCGCGTAGGTGGACAGGAAGTGAGAAAGACTGATGTGAGAATAGTGGCAGCTACGAATGTCAACATGCGCAAAGCCATCAGTGAAGGTCGCTTCCGCGAAGATCTCTATTATCGTCTGAATACCATTCCAATCCAGATGCCGCCGCTTCGTGAAAGAGGTAATGATATCCTTCTGCTCTTCAGACTTTTTGCGATGCAAATGGCTGAAAAGTACAGGTTGCCTAAGATTTCGCTCAGCGAGGATGCAAAGGGCATCATGCTCAAATATAAGTGGCCGGGAAATGTAAGACAACTTAAGAATATCACGGAACAGATGTCTGTGCTCAGTCAGGAACGGGAAATCAGTGCTGAGATGCTCTTGCATTATATTCCGATGGATGAAGAGTCAACCCAGTTGGCTACGATTCCTTCCCAGACGGGCGGTGCTCATAGCTACGAGAGCGAGCGTGAACTTCTCTATAAGATTCTCTATGAGTTGAGAGGCAATGTGAGTGACCTCCGTCGTGATGTCAGTTCTCTGCGCAAGCAGTTGGATGAAGCCCGCCAGCTCAATGGTGCCAGTGGATTTGCAAGTCCTAATGCTATTACTCCAGTAGAGTCTGTAAGCGACTTCCCTGCGAGAATGGATAAGACACCAAGTATCCGTCCGGTCATTCCGCATCATGCGACAGAAGATGCCATCGTTGAGGAAATCAATGAACCGGAAACGCTGAATCTGAATGATTTGGGGCGCCAGATGCTCGAAAAGGCTTTGGAACGAAATAACGGAAATCGCAAAAAGGCTGCGCAGGAACTTGGTATTTCCGACCGTACGCTCTATCGCCGACTCAAGCAATATGGACTCAATGGCGATGAGGAAGAAGAAAAAGACAAAAATAAGTAAGACAATTGGAATATGAAGCGTTTTCGCAAACATATATATATAATAGGTGTCATCCTTACTATTGGCATTCTTGCTGCATGCTCCGTGAGCTATAAGTTCAATGGCGCAAGCATCGACTATACCAAGACCAAGACCATTCAGATAGCTGAATTCCCTATTAGAAGTACCTATGTGTGGGGACCGATGGGACCGATGTTCAACAATGCCTTGAAGGATGAATTTGCTAATCATACCCGCTTGCAACAGGTCAAGAGAAATGGAGACCTGAAGATAGAGGGAGAGATTACACAGTATAGCCAGCGCAACAAGAGTGTTTCGAGCGAAGGCTATTCTGCACAGACCGAATTGTCTATTACTGTAAATGTGAGATTCACCAATAATGTGAACCACAATGAAGATTTTGAACGCCAGTTTACTTCTTCAAAGAGTTATGAGACTACCCAGAGCCTGGCTTCGGTTCAGGAAGAACTGGTCAATCAGATGGTGAAGGATCTTGTGGAGCAGATTTTCAACGCTACTGTTGCAAACTGGTAATTAGGCATTCTCTCAAGAAATATGCATTCTCTCTGGAGTTATAATTCTCAGGGGAGATATTGTTCTCATGAGAGATATATGTAGGCAGAATAGAAGCATTTTGTCTGAAAGATGAATTTCTTCTGAAAAGTTGAATTCGTTAGAAAAAAAGTTTTTAAAAATTATAACTGTTAATATTATTAGAGATTCGTGGAATTAACAAGATTGATACAACATCCGGAGGAGATGAATAAAGAGACTCTTTATGATCTCCGTGAGCTGTTAGCACTCTATCCGTACTATCAGACGGCTCGATTGCTGATGTTGCAGAACTTGTATTTGCTCCATGATGCCAGTTTTGATGAAGAACTTCGCCGGGCAGCTATCTATATTACTGATAGAAAGGTGATATTCCAGATGGTGGAGGCAGCTCATTATCAGCTCAAGAAAGAGTCGCATGCTGCGGCTGGAAAGAAAGATAATACGGCTGATAGAACTTCAGATTTGATAGACAACTTTTTGGAGTCTATACCTACTGATAAGGAAGACGAGGAAGAGAAAAAGGAAAAAAGAAAACCTACTCCTGCTGATGCAGCCGTCGATTATGTGGCTTATCTTCTGGAAACAGAAGGGGAGACTGAGGAAGAGAACTCCTCTCGTACCATCTCGCTTATTGATGATTTCATGGAGGATGGAGGATTTAAACTTCCTAAGATTGATGTTTCTGCTGATTATCAGCCTGAGTACAAACCTGAGTTGGATGACAACAACAAGGAGGAACAGGCTGAAAATAGTGGAGTCTTTACTGAGACTTTGGCTCGTATCTATATTAAACAGGGAAAATACCAACGTGCACTCGACATTATACGCCGTTTGCATGAAAAGCATCCAGGCAAGAGCATGCATTATGCTGACCAGATGCGATTCTTGGAAAAATTGATCAAAAATAATAAATAAAACTAGTTTTAAAAATGTACACATTATTTGTAGTATTAATCGTCCTGGTAGCATTGCTGATGATTTTCATCGTGCTTATCCAGGAGTCAAAGGGAGGTGGTCTCGCATCCAACTTCTCTTCTTCAAACGCTATCATGGGTGTTCGTAAGACCACTGATGTAGTAGAGAAATTAACTTGGGGCCTTGCTGCTGCTATGGTTATCATCAGCGTAGCTTGTGCTTATGTAGCTCCAACAGCTGTTGGTGAAAGCAGTGTAATGGAAAATTCTGCTACAACTGAGCAGACTGCTCTCCCTGCTATGCCAGGTGCTAACAATGCTGCTGGTGCTCAGACTGCAGCTCCTGCTAAGGGTGCTGATGCCCAGAAGGCTGCCCCTGCTGCTGATGCTCAGAAGGCTGCCCCTGCAGTTCCTGCAACTCTAGCTAAGTAATTTTTCTACATTACTGCGAGAAATTTAAAAGCATTTTATGAAGAGGGTGTGTCATGAATTCGTGACACACCCTCTTCTGAATGAATGAGAATCAGAAAAGTGTAAATATGAAAAGGAAGGAAAATAAGGTAAAAATAGAATGAAATTCGACAAAATAGGCTAAAAACTGCTTAAATTGAGAAAAAATGAAGTTTTTTCGAAAAAAGTTCGCTAAAAATTTGGTGGAATCAAAAAATAGTAGTACCTTTGCACTCGCTTAAAAGAAATAACAATTAAGCAAGCTAACATGGTGGACGTAGTTCAGTTGGTTAGAGCGTCAGATTGTGGTTCTGAATGTCGTGGGTTCGAGTCCCACCTTCCACCCAAGATAAACCCTGCAAGATTCATTTCTTGCAGGGTTTCTTGTTATATATCCGTATTGAGCGGAAATTCTTTTTTATTCCCCCATGATTGTGGCGATGAGATGTCTGCTGCCGCCGCCTTCTCTAAACTCGCATAGGTATATCCCCTGCCAGGTTCCGAGGTTCAGTCTGCCGTTTGTGATCGGAATCGTCAGTGAAACTCCTACCATACTTGATTTGGCGTGGGCAGACATGTCCGTTGGACCTTCATCTTGGTGCAGGTATCTCGGATCTCCATCTGGCACTAATCTCTCAAAGATTCCCTTCAAGTCGTATCGCACATCTGGATCGAAATTTTCGTTAAGTGACAATCCACAACTTGTGTGTCTGACGAAAAGATTTAGTATTCCTGTCTTTGGCAGTGCGGGTAATTGACGGAGTATTTCATTCGTTACGAGGTGAAAACCGCGAGGAAAAGGTCGCAATGAAAATTCAACTTGTTGTATCATATTTTTTTTGTTTATATTCTTATAATTCATTTTTCAGCCATTCACCAAAGAACTTATCGTACAATTCGTAGGTTCCATCTGTTTCTGTAACAAAATCTTTCTCCAATAATCCTTTGATGCCACCTTGTACAAAACTGGCGGAAGGAAGATTGTGCTTCTTGATGAATGCCGACGACATGATATTTTGAGCCTTGCCAGCGTTGCAGATGGCAAAGAGAAGTTCCTTTTGCTTAGCTGGCAATTGAAAGAGAAGGGCTTCGTATGCAAAAGCACTCTCATCTATAATCGAGTTGAGTGCCAGTTCCATTATCTTGCCATCAGCCTTTTCCGTCATCTTGCCATCAGCTATTTCCGTAAGTGAGAAAATCTTATTGAGCATTCTCTGAAGATACCAGGTGATGCCGTCAAAACGGTCGTATATCTGATAAATGGTTTCTCGTATGATACGCTTCTGTCTTTCCTCAAAAAGGCGAGTAGCGAAGTCGGCATATACCTCTCTATCAATAGCTTTCAGAGTTTTAATGGAGGTGCTCTGATAGAAAGGACGGGCATGACTCAAAAACATCTCCGACATCATGTTGCGTTGAGATCCGGCAAAGATGAAACTGGCATTGTGACAGTGCTGGATGTAGGTGCGTAGTATCGCTTCTACATTCGCTTCTCTATAGCTCCTGATGGTTTGGAATTCATCAATAGCCACAATGCAAGGCTTATCAGCACTCTCCAGATAATGGAAAATTTCATCGAGCGTTGTGGTTGGACTGGTGATTTCTCCCAAATCCACTCCCCACGAAGGCACGCCATTCATATCGAAGCTGATGGATGAACGGAGTGAGTGGAGACAGTTCAGAAAATGTTCCACTACTTTGGTGCCTTTGGGTTTCAGACTTTGCAGAATACTTCTGCCTAGTTCCTGAATGAAGTCGGTTAGGGTCTTCGTGGCATAAATATCAACCAGGAATGTATAGTATTTATCCTTGATTTCTTCTTGGGCATAGACGTGTTGAACCAACCCTGTCTTGCCGATTCTTCTAGGTGCAATCAGGGTGATATTATTGCCATTCTTGATTTCTCTTATCAAGTCGATGGTTTCCTTTTCTCTATCACAGAAGTAAGCGTCGGATATGTATCCTCGCAGAATAAACGGATTCTCTATCATTGTATATAATCTTCTTAATTGTCTTTGAATAGTCTTATATCTTTCTGATAATCATGGTACAAAGATAATTATAATATTGTTATAATAATACTATTATAATGTAAATATAGGAAAGTTTAACCATTCCAGTTTATCTCTCCCGATTAAGTGGTGGATTTCCTTGCTATCTGGTAAACCTCGAAAAATCTTCTTCTTTGAAGAAGGGAGAAGGCTTTAGAAAAAAAACGAAAAAAAATTTGGTGGTTTCAGAATAAAGATGTACTTTTGCAATCGAAATAAGCATTAAGAGTTGCCCAGTTGTGGCACACCAACCGAGTTTCGCATAGAGATAACCACGGTGGTAAAAGAATGTGTAAGTGTTTAACAACTTAAAATAATTATCTTTATGAATCCAAATTCAGATTTAAAGAACAATGAGAATGTGATGGCAGCTAATGCCGAGTCAAGAATTTCAGAGTATGCAGCCCGCTTTGCCGCATATAGCGATGAACAACTAAAGCAGACTGTAGATCACGAGCGCAAGGTTCGTGGTTGGGGCAGCGAGCGCAGTTACTTCCTCGCTGCTCTGCGTAAAGAGTGCGAGAAACGAGGGATACCATATTGCTGGTAATCGTATCAGGAGATTGCAAAAATACGATTATCTTTGCGATCTCCCTGTTTTTTTTATTATTTCTTTCCATATTTAACTTACTTGTTTTAGTCAAGTGGCACTCACAAAGTGGATGAAAAAAACGGTTAGAGAAAAAGTAGAACTAAAGAAAAGGGGAGCTATTTGAGGCGGTGTTTTTTGAATTTTTTAAACAAGAGCCGTTAAAGGTCATTAATTTATGTGGCTATTAGGTTCTTATTCTGAGGAAAATACTTAATTTTGCAACCAGATAAAAGGAAGGAGTGCAAAAAAAATAGGTATGAAACGTTCGCTCAACATATTGATAGCTTTGATGCTCTCGTTCATGGTGGTTTACCTGAGCGTGGGCACTACAGTCATGCACTGCCTTCGTTCTGACAAGGTGATGGTGGGTATGATGGCTGACTGTTGCGTGGGGCATGACTGTTGCCAAGGTAAGCTGGGCGCACAGGTGAAAAAGCATTGCATGAACGTAAGGCAGGTGAAGCTATCGCCTACGGTCTCTGTCCAACATATGGATTTCGATACAGCACCAGTGTTTGCTGGCATCGTGCCAGCTCTTTGGAAGACATTGCCTCGTCCTGTTATCTGTAGCATTCAGAAGGCAAGATATTGGAATCAGAACGTTCCACATTCGCCTCCAAGGGCTTATCTTGCCCTCCTCAACACCCTGATTATTTGATTTTTCCATATTTGCAAATAGGTTGCAAAAGATTATTTTGACTTTTGCAACCAAGATTGTCGTATGCCTACCCTATCAGTAATGACTTAGGGTCGCATACATATATTATAACAGGAAAATAAGAAAAAAACACAATGAAGAAAACAATACCAGTGATTGGCATGGCATGCTCAGTGTGTGCTGCCAATGTGGAGCGCAAGCTCAACTCCCTTGAGGGCGTAAATTCCGCCACGGTCTCCTTGGCAGGACGCACCGCCCTTATCGATTATGACCCGGAGAAGATTACCCTCGAAGATATGAAGCGTGAGATTTCCAATGCAGGCTATGACCTCGTCATCGAGGCAGACCGTAGTGCTGAGGAAATCAATCGCCGCGAATTTACTCTCTTGAAGCGCAAGACCCTTCTGTCCTGGTTCTTCGCCATTCTCGTGATGGCGTTCTCCATGGGCTGGGTTTCGACCGGTATGGAGAACACCGTCTCTATGGGCAATGGCATGATGAGGGATAGCCACGCCTCGGCTTTCAACAACCAGATTTCCTTGATTCTCGCCCTCTTGAACATGTTGTATTGCGGTCGGATGTTCTATGTCTCGGCGTGGAAGCAACTCAAGCATCGAACCGCCAACATGGATTCTCTCGTGGCTCTGAGCACTCTCATCGCCTTTCTCTTCAGTGCCTTCAACACCTTCTTCGGAGAAATGGTATGGGGCGCAAGGGGCATCGAATGGCATGTCTACTTCGATGCCTCGGTGATGATCATCACCTTCGTTCTGACAGGAATATGCCTGGAAGAGAAGGCGAAGGATGGCACGGCGGCAAGCATCAAACAGTTGATGGGCTTGCAACCGAAGACCGCCCGACTGGTCGCCGACGGGCAGTTGGAGGAGGTGCCAATCTCCACTATCCAACGTGGTGATGTCATCGAGGTGCGTGCAGGGGAAAAGATTCCTGTGGATGGCGTGGTAACCCAAGCCGAGAGCTTTATGACAGCTGATGCGGCATACGTGGACGAGGCGATGATTACAGGCGAACCTACCCCTGTGGCAAAGCGGGTGGGCGATGAGGTATTGTCAGGAACGATTCCGAACCAAGGCAAGCTCCGCATGAGAGCCAGACAGATAGGTGAGAACACCACCCTGGCACATATCATCAGGATGGTGCAGGAGGCACAGGGGAGCAAGGCTCCCGTACAGCGCATCGTGGATAAGGCGGCATTGGTATTTGTGCCGGTGGTGGCAGGCATCGCCTTGATTACTTTCTTGGCATGGTGGATAATCGGTGGCAATGCCTGTCTGCCACAGGCTATCATGAGTGGCGTGGCGGTATTGGTAATCGCCTGTCCTTGTGCCATGGGTTTGGCAACGCCTACTGCCTTGATGGTGGGAATAGGAAAGGCGGCACAGAAGCAAATCCTCATCAAGGATGCCGCCGCCTTAGAAAATATCCGTAAGGTGGATGCCCTCGTCATCGACAAGACGGGCACGCTCACCATTCCTAACCAGAATGTAGACTTCACGAAAGGGGACGGACTGGATGACCTTGAGTCTCGCGAAACCCTCAAGCCTCATGCTTCCGAGGCAATGAAACTGTTGGAAGAGGAAGGCATCGAGGTGTATATGATGAGTGGTGACCGGGAAGAGGCGGCTCGCTATTGGGCAAACAAGGCTGGCATCAAGCATTATCAGAGCAAGGTGAAGTCTGACGACAAGCAAGCCATGGTCAAGAAACTCCAAGCGGAGGGCAAGCATGTGATGATGATAGGCGACGGCATCAACGACACCCAGGCATTGGCTCTTGCTGATGTCAGTATGGCGATAGGCAAGGGAACGGATGTGGCGATGGATGTGGCACAGGTTACGCTGATGGACGATGATCTGATGGCGATACCTGATGCCGTGAAGCTAAGCAGGAAGACGGTGGGCATGATTTGGCAGAACCTCTTTTGGGCATTCATCTACAATCTCATCTGCATCCCTCTGGCGGCAGGTGTCCTGCATCTCTTCGGCATCGACTTCCAGATTACACCGATGTGGGCAAGTGCCCTGATGGCATGTTCAAGCGTGAGTGTCGTTCTCAACTCTTTGCGATTGCGCTTCGCTTAAAGGTAATAGGGTAAAAAAAGTAACAAACATCCAAACCAAGATTTAAGTCTCGGATAAAAGGAGATATATTTATGTATTCAAGATATATATTGCTCAGTGCCTTGTTGGTTATTGGTGCTGAGACTTATGCAAAAAACAATAAGACAGAGGTTGCGTCTCTGTTGTCATATAATGATTCTGAAGGAAACGCCCCAGCTGATTCCTCCTATCAGGATTCCATCTTCAAGGACCAGACCTTGCAAGAGGTGAAGGCGGTGGCACGCAAGCCGGGAACTGTGACTTGATGTAAAATCAGACAACCCCATAATAAACAAATTGCCCAAGATGACAACTCAAATGTTCATCTTGGGCAATTTGTTTATATGGTCAATTGAAGGTTGTATGACTTATAATACAACAAAACCATCATCATAAACCGGCAATATTGGGAACCAGTTCATACAAACTGATTTGGATTTAAATCAAAATCAGCCTAAAGACCGATTTGGGTTAAAACAGATGGTCGATTTCTCCCTGCGAGAGGATGGCGATAATGGTCTTGCCGTCGGGGGCATAGTTCACGTTGGTGGATGCGAAGAGTTCGTTCACAAGGTTCTCCATCTCCTTAGAGTCGAGCACCTGTCCGTATGGTATCGCCGCATTGCGTGCCAATCCGAGGGCTACGGCATGCTTTATCTCTTCGGCTGCCGACACGGTATCTTCTACCGCAAGAGCCACGATGTCGCTGACGAGAGCCGGAGGGTTCAAGCCTTCGAGTCCTGCCGGCATACCGCCGATGGCATAGCTGCCGCCACCGAGATCGCTGAAGTCGAAGCCCAGCAGCGTCATATCTTCCTGTATGCTCTGGAACACTACGTTGTCTGACGGACCGAACTGCACCATCTCCGGAAAGAGGAGCTTCTGCGAATGCCCTGCCTTGTCGGTTATCTGCTGCATATATCCATCATAGAGCACTCGGATATGTGCCCTGTGCTGGTCGATTATCATCAGTCCCGACTTCACTGCCGTCATGATATAACGGCCCTTATACTGATAGTGCGACGGCGACTTCTCTTCTATCGGCATTTTGGCATTGAGGGCAGAAGAAACCGGTTGCCCTTCCCCACCCTCTTGCAGTTCGCCACCGCCATTCTGGAATTCAAAATCATGAAACAGCGGCTGAGTCTCGCCGGCATCCGTTCCACCGAAAGAAACGGTCTCACCTCCCGGCAGAGAATCATCTTGGATATCGCCGGCTCCCTCATAGAGCTGCTCCCAGTTCTCGGGTATTGCCGGCTGACGGGAGTTGCTGCTGAATGGATTATACGAAGGATTGTAGTCCACCTTCGGCATCTGGAAATCCTGCATTTCCCCTGTCTGATGAAACATCGGAATGTCGGGTTTCCCCTCGGTGTCGAAATCTATCGACGGCACATCGTTGAAGCGTCCCAGCGAGTCCTTCACGGCAGCCATCAATATCTGCCATATCGTCTGCTCGTTCTCGAATTTTATCTCTGTCTTAGTGGGGTGTATATTCACGTCGATATCTTCTGCCGGCACATCGAAATATATGAAATACGGCACCTGCTCTCCCTGCGGAATGAGTCTCTCGAAAGGTGTCAGCACCGCCTTGTTGAAATAGGGATGCTTCATATACCTGCCGTTGACGAAGAAATACTGATGGGCATTCTTCTTTTTCGACGACTCCGGTTTTCCCACAAAACCATGGATACGGCACACCGTGGTGTCAACGCCTACAGGCAGCAGGCTTTGGTTTAGACGCTTGCCGAAGACTTCGATGATGCGCTGACGGAAGCTGTCGCCATGCGGACGCAGGTTCAGCACCTCGGTACCGTTACTCGTAAACGTGAAGTGGATATGCGGGTATACGAGCACGATGCGCTCGAAGGCAGCCATGATATTGTTCAGTTCCGTGGTATTCGACTTGAGGAACTTCCGCCTTGCCGGCACGTTGAAGAAGAGGTTCTGTATCAGGAAATTGCTTCCCTCCTGACAGGCGATAGGTTCCTGGTTGAGCACCTTGCATCCTGAGATGGACAGCAGCGTGCCCACCTCGTCGCCCTTCTGACGGGTCTTCAGTTCCACCTGTGCCACGGCAGCTATTGACGCCAGCGCCTCGCCACGGAATCCCATGGTGTGTAGAGAGAAGAGGTCGTCGGCCTGTCTTATCTTCGATGTGGCATGGCGCTCAAAGGCGAGACGCGCATCGGTGTCAGACATTCCCTTTCCGTCGTCGATCACCTGGATGGATGTCTTTCCCGCATCCACCACAAGCACGTCGATGCGGCTGGCTCCGGCGTCAACGGCGTTCTCCACCAGTTCCTTGATGACAGACGCGGGGCGCTGTATCACCTCACCGGCTGCTATCTGGTTGGCCACGGAATCGGGCAGCAGTTGTATTATATCGCTCATATATTATCTGTAATCTTTTATCTGTATCAGCCCCTGTCTGGGTGCTGCTTGAATTAAATCCGGCGGGAGACTTTGCTGCTGTACATCGCCCCTCCCCCGGACAGTCTGCCGGGAACAGTCACCGGCAACATCAGTTCTCCGGCTTGTTCTCCGTAGCCGCCACGCTTTTCAGTTCGCCACCCTCGATATGCTGCAGCGGAGCGGCATGGCGGGTGATGTTCTTCAGCTGCGTACCGTCTTTCTTTCCGCGCCATTCATAGATGTCGTCTTTGTTTATCGGACGGATATAGTCGAACCATGTGAATCCGTCGAGCTTGTATCGCTCCGGCGGAATCTGCGTCATGGGATACCACGTGCCGTCAGTTTTCGATGTCCATATCTTCTGCAATTGTCTGTCGCGCATAAACATCTTCATCGTGTCGGTCTCGATATACACCAGTCCCATGAGCGTTGAGTCTTTGTCGTCAACGGGATAGTATATCGACCTGACATTGCCTATCGCCTCGGTCTGCGTTATCTGTCCCTTGGTGAAATAAGCGAACATCTCCTTCGACGACAGCTGCTGGTAGTGATCCTTGTCTCGCATCAGCTCGGCGGTGAGTGCCTGGTTGATGATATGCGCACGGTCGATGGTGGAGTCTTTCATGAACACCTGTATCTCCTCGCCGAGCAACTGTCTGTCGCCGCTCCATGCTATAGGGTCGCGATACATCGTCATGCAGGAGTCTTTGGTGTTGTAGACGAGGGAGTCGCACACCGCCTGCACATCATTGCGAAAGGCTCTCACCTTGTTGTAGCAATGCGCCGTGCGATACACGGAGTCGGTGTTCAGATGATATGTTATCACCTTTATGGTGTCGGAATGCACGAAGAGTGTGTCCTTCTGCGAATATTCCATCATCACGGGATTCTCCGTAGCGAAGGCGAAACCGTTTTTCTCGTTATACCACAGATAGTTGCAGTGGAGTTCGTTTTTCTTCTGCGTGTCTTTGTATATCACGTTGCGATAGCCCTGGCTTATGCCTCGCTTCTCGTCGTAGAAGAGGCTGTCGCCGGTTATCTCCTTGCCTTTGTTCGACATGGTAGACCTGCCGTAGAGCCGTGCCCTCCCGGTGTTGGTGTTGTAATATCCGTCTGAAGTGTGTATCACGCTCTCCTTGCTGCGTATCACTGATGGTCCCACGATATTGGCGAGCGATGTGCGGGTGTCGTAGTGCAGGGTGTCGGTGGTGAGGGTGAACTTCGGGTTGCGCAGGTTCACGTTGTAGTTGAACACCGCCTTGCGTGTCTCGGTGTCGTATTCTCCCCAGTCGCTCACGAGCACGTTGTTTTTGTCCACCATCTTTCCTCCCTCGAAGAAATATCCGATATTGTAGAGACGGTCGTAGTTGAGACTGTCGGTATACAGTTTCGTTCCGCGATGGCGTAGCAACACGTTGTGTCGAGCCTCTGCCATCTGGTTGTCGCCGTCGTAGAAGGCATAGTCGCTGGTGAGCGAGAGGGTGTCGCCCTGTCGCATCTTCACATGTCCGAAGGCTTTGAAGGAATTTGACTCCTGATAGAAATAGGCACTGTCGCAGGTGAGCAACGCTCCTTTGTGAAGAAACGCCACATTGCCGTTGAGAATCTGTGCCCCGGCATGTTCGCCATATTGGTTGAAGCGCAGCATGTCGGCATGTTTCAGATACACACGCTCGTCGGTCTTGGGGCGATGGCGGCCTTTGGCTACCTTTCGCGACTGTGCCACGCAAAGTCCAAACAGGCATAGAACAACAGCCAACTGTATTCTATGCCCGCTCAGATATCTTGATATCTTGTTTATTGTATTCATCTAATATCTTGATGATGCTTCGTTATTTCACCCAACCTTTATATTCGAAATTGCAGTTGCGGTATGCTTCGTCGATGTGGATGTATGTGGTCTTGATCTTCTTCTGTATCCACTCCTTCAGGTAGTCTGCCTTGCGGCGTGCCATCACGATATCTCTCATAGCCTGGAAGTCTTCGGTGATGGTGGCGCGATGGGCATCGACACGGTTAACGAGCTTGGCTATGACGCAGACTGTCTTTCCCTTGGAGTTGACCATCTGGAATGACTTGGAAATCTGTCCCACCTTCATGGTGTCTACCACTGCCGCCACCTCTCTCGGCAGGTCGCGCATGCGGAACTTGCTGGTGTAACCGTCTTCCGACTGGTTTGCCATCAGTCCGTTGTTGTTCTTCGTGTCTTTGTCGTCAGAGAGATATGAGGCTGCTGCCTCGAAAGTGAACTTGTTGGCACGGATGTCGTTGGCGATGGAGTCGAGACGGTTCTCGGCATGGGTGATTGCCTCCTGGCTCACCTTCGGGATGCGCAGGATGTGGCGTACCTTGATTTTGTCGCCTCTCTTGTCGATGAGCTGGATGATATGGTATCCGAACTCCGACTCCACGATCTTTGATATCTTCTTAGGATCGGTGAGGTTGAACGCCACTGTGGCAAACGCCGGGTCGAGCATTCCGCGGCCTACATAGTCATCGAATTCTCCTCCCTGACGAGCCGTTCCGGGGTCCTCAGAATAGAGTCTGGCGAGGGCGGCGAAGGATGTCTCGCCACGGGTCACACGGTCGGTATAGTCACGCAGGTCGTTCTTTATCTTGTTTATCTCGTCTGGCGAAACCTTAGGTGCCTGGGTGATTATCTCCACTTCCACCTCGGTAGGAATCAGCGGCAGACTGTCTTCTGGCATATTCTCGAAATAGCGGCGCACGTCGGCAGGCGATGCCTGGATGTCCTCAACGAGTTTGCTTCGCATGCGCTCAATGAGCTGGTGGTTCTTGAAGTCGTCGTGCAGGCTCTCTTTCATCTGCTTCACGGTCATCTTCTTCCACTCCTCGAGTTTCTCGCGGCTGCCGGCATTGCTTATCCAGTAGTTTATCTGCTGGTCTACGCTTTTCGTCACCTCTGCCTCTGACACCTCGATACTGTCGAGGGCTGCCTGATGCAGAAAGAGTTTCTGCACTGCGAGCTGTTCCGGGATGACGCAGTCGGGATCGCCGTTCCACTTCATTCCTTCCATCTCGCCCTGCAGACGCATGGCCTCGACGTCAGACTTGAGGATTGCCTCGTCGCCTACCACCCACACCACTTGGTCTATGATGCTCCGTTCGTTGGCGGGTCTGTCGTCGCTATGTTTCTTGTCAGCACCGGCTTTGCCGGCATTTGCCGAGTCGGCGGCTGTCACATCGTCGTTGGCAGGGGTTGCCAGATAGCGGCTTGCCGCACCGTTTGCCACGAGCAGCACTCCTGTGAGTGCAAGGGCGAGGAATGTCTTCTTTAATCCGTATCTCATTTACTTTCTGTCGTTAATATAAAAACTAATACTCTTGTGTTAAACCCCATACGGCAATCAGAGCGTTTAATGCAGCATTACATTACCGCTTTCTGTCTTTTGTCTTTATCAAGTGTCCTTTATCTGTTTTCAATCCACAACAACTCGCCATTGCGAATCAAGAGTCAAACGAAATCCACTCTTCTAAAGAGCAAAAATCCAAGTAAGCCCTAATGACCGATTTGGGTTAAAAATATACTATTGGGCAAAGGTACATATAATATTTCATCTATCACTCCGCTTTTAATCTTTTTTATTCCATGTTATGAAATAATCTCGACGTCTACGATATGATTGAAGGCAGGATGTGGGTGTGGGATGGATTGGAAAGCGAATCTACCAACATCCTGCAACAGAAAAACGCCGTGGCGACTTCTATGTGAAATCATGCCACAGCGTTATTGCTGTTTATCCCCTATCGGCAACCATACCGTTTTCGGGGCATCCTGTTTCAAGACTCGTCGTCATCAGAAACAGGTGTTAAATTTTCTGCATCAATGCTTGTTTACGGTTTCAAGCACCTCCTTATTTACAACTACAGGATACTTCTTGCGGAGCTCTGCTATCCAGCGCTCTTCGAGCAGGTTCTGGTAGTCGGCGATGACAAGGCCCTTCACGTCCTCATACTCCTCCGGACCCTTCTTCAGAATCTTGCCGAACACATCGTCGATAGGATAATCCTTGAGCGACTGCACAGTGGTGTCTTTCTTGAATACCATCTTGTCTACGAAGGCATTGTCACCCTTCTTGAAGATTCCCTTCTCCACACGGATGCGGATAACGGAGTCGTTGTTGAATGTGGTGCGCAGCTTGTCTGCCCACTTGCTGAAGGCAAGACCCTTCACACAATCCTTCACTGCCTTCTGGTCTTCTACGTTCTTCACGTGGAATGCCATACCCTTGAAGCGAGGCTCCGACCATGCGTAGTTCTTCTTGTGCTTCTTGAAGTAAGCGGCAAGACCCGCCTCGTCTTTGGCTGCCTTGTCCCATACGTTACGGTTGCTGATCTCAAAGAGCATCAGTCCGTCGTGATACTCACGGATGAGGTTCTTCAGGTCATTGTCCTTGGCTGTCAGCTCATCTGTGCGCTGGGCGAGCACCTTCTCTCTGGTCAGTGCGCCCTTTGAATTCTTCACAATGTTGGTCACGCTGTCGGTGGCTACCTTCATGCGGACGTTTCTCGACTCAAGGAACTTCATGATGTTGGTTCTCAGGCTGTCGTATGGCTCGAGCTGCTTGCGGTCTTTCATATATATGATATGATAGCCCACGGAGGTGAGCACCGGCTTCGACATCTCGCCGACCTTCAGTCCGTATGCAGCGTTGTCAAACTCTGGCAGTGTCTGACCAGGAGAGAGCCAGTTCAGTTCTCCGCCGTTGCGGGCAGAACCCGGGTCCTGAGAATATCTCCTTGCGAAATCAGCGAACACCTTCTCGAATTCCTCCATGCCTACCGGTACGGCCGGCTCGGTGACCTTGATGGTCTTCTTGCCCTTCTTCACGGTCTTCACAACCGGTGCGAGAGGCTTAGGCATCTTGGAGAGGAGCACATTATAGATGGAGTCTGCACGCTGTGCAGCCTCAGTCTTCTGCTGGTCTTTGGCGTCTTGAGGGAGATAGAGCAGGATGTGCATAGGACGAATGAGTCCCTTGTCACCGATGCGGTCTTTGGTGTCCTGATACATCTTCTTTGCCTCAGCCTCAACGGCCTCGTCGCTGGCGAACGACGGCAACACCTGCTGGTCGCGGTAGGAGCGGAACTCCTTCTTGAAAGACCGCAGCGTGTCCACCTTGGCGTCGTATGCCGCAGCGACCTTCAGCTTATAGTTGATAAACAAATCCACATAGTCAGCGACACTCTTCTTGTCGATGACGCCCTCAGAGTTGTTCTTGTTGTATGAATACTCAAACTCAGAGCGTGATACCGGCTGCCCGTTGATAGTCATTATCGTCGGGTCGTTTTGCTGTGCGTGTGCCACTCCGCTCACAAGCAGCATGGCACAGAACAATGATTTGAATTTCATCTGTTTTCTGTATTGTCTTTAAGATATTATGGCATGAGGTCTACTGTAAAACGGTAAGACCTCACGCCATGTCGTGTAGTTAATAATAATGTTTATTCTGGACGTGAATAGTTTGGAGCCTCGCTTGTGATAGAGATGTCGTGTGGATGACTCTCAAGCACTCCGGCGTTTGTGATACGCACGAACTTGGCTGAATGGAGATCGCTGATTGTGTTGGCTCCGCAATAGCCCATACCTGAGCGCAGACCACCAACGAGCTGATAGATAACCTCCTGCAGTGTTCCCTTGTATGGCACACGGCCGGCGATTCCCTCCGGCACGAGTTTCTTCACATCCTTGGTACCAGCCTGGAAGTAGCGGTCCTTCGAACCGTTCTCCATAGCCTCGAGGCTACCCATTCCGCGGTAGCTCTTGAACTTACGTCCGTTGAAGATGATTGTGTCGCCAGGGCTTTCCTCTGTTCCGGCTACGAGCGAACCTATCATCACTGAGTATCCACCGGCAGCAAGTGCCTTCACCACGTCGCCCGAGTAGCGCAGACCACCGTCGGCAATCAATGGCACTCCTGTTCCCTCGAGAGCTGAAGCCACATCATAAACGGCACTCAGCTGAGGCATACCGACACCAGCCACGACACGCGTGGTGCAGATTGAGCCAGGACCGATACCTACCTTCACGGCATCAGCACCATTGTCAACAAGCATCTTGGCAGCGGCTCCTGTAGCCACGTTGCCCACCACGATGTCAACATTAGGGAATGATTTCTTTGCCTCAACGAGCTTCTCAATAACATATTTAGAATGTCCGTGAGCGGTATCGATGACGATGGCGTCAGCACCGGCATTCACGAGAGCCTGCATGCGGTCGAGTGTGTCTGCCGTAACGCCCACGCCGGCTGCAACGCGCAGACGGCCCTTATCGTCTTTGCAAGCCATTGGCTTGTCCTTTGCCTTGGTGATGTCCTTGTATGTGATGAGTCCCACGAGGTGGTTTTCACTGTCCACAACTGGGAGCTTCTCAATCTTGTTCTCCTGCAGGATGTTTGCTGCAGCGGCAAGGTCGGTCTTGATATGTGTGGTTACGAGGTTCTCCGATGTCATCACCTCGTCAACCTTGCGGTCGTGGTTGAGTTCGAAGCGGAGGTCGCGGTTTGTGACGATACCTACGAGATGGTTGTCATCATCGACTACCGGAATACCACCGATATGATATTCTGCCATCATATCGAGGGCCTCACCGACTGTGGATCCACGGCGGATGGTCACAGGGTCGTAGATCATACCGTTTTCGGCACGCTTCACGATTGCTACCTGTCTTGCCTGTTCCTCAATGCTCATGTTCTTGTGGATCACGCCGATACCACCCTCTCGTGCGATGGCGATGGCCATTGCCGACTCTGTTACGGTGTCCATGGCAGCCGTAACGAATGGTATGTTCAAATCGATGTTACGCGAGAACTTGGTTTTCAACTCTACTGTGCGTGGCAGTACTTCTGAATAAGCTGGGATTAGGAGGACGTCGTCGAAGGTGAGACCGTCCATTACAATTCTATCTGCAACAAATGATGACATAATTTGTATTTAAAAAATTTATTGCGTGCAAATTTACTGTTTTTTTTCGATACGATAAACTCTTTTGCCAGTTTTCTGATAGCGTTAAAAATATTTAACCCAAATCGGCCATTAGGGAAACAGACAAAGGCACTATATAGGGATGAAGAAAATGACCGGCAAGGTATTCCTCCTGCCGGTCATTATCCTGATATTATATGTTCTCCGTCAGCCAACCACCACCTTCATGCGGTCGGCGGTGCCGTCGGCTTTATGCTTCACCACGATGTTGACGCCTTTCTGCGGTTTTGCCATCCTGACGCCACCAAGGGTGTAGTATTCCACAGAAGCATTGTCTGTTGCCACGGCGGAATTCACCGCTGCCGAGGCTCCTGTCAGCTTGTTGCCTTTCTCGTCGTAGGAAGGGGCTGTGGAATAGTTCTTCACTGCATTCACAAACTCGTTGACATCCTCCGTCGGCACGTTGTCGGTATATGTCTTGTATATCTCTATCTTGCCCGCGCCGGCATATTTCTGCAATACCTGTGGCACGTCGGCAGTCTTGTCGTGATTGTTCACCTTATAGTTGGCATCTGTCTGCGTTGGCACCCAGTCGGTGGTTGTCACGGGATATGTATTGCTTATCTTGGCATTGTCGATGTTGGTGTAGCCTTCCGGCAGATTGTTGCAGCCTTTGAATACCAGGTCGTAGCCGTCGGCTTTGTTGATGTTGAGCGAACCGCCACGGTCGGAGCGCACCGGCGACTTGGTGTTCTCGAAATAGCATGCATCGAGATAGCCGACGGATTTTTCTCTCACGTCCCATCCGTCTTCACAGCCTTTCTGGTAGTTGTTCATATAGTGCATATGTCCGCCACGCTGCAGCGGCAGACGCGAGCCCTGTATGTTCTCAAGGAAGTTGTGATGATAGGATATCGTGCGGCAACCTTCAAAAATGTCTGAATTTCCCTTTCCGAAGAGGCACGCCTTGTCGTGGTCGTGAAAGTGGTTGTAGCTGAACGTCATCCACTGCACGTTGTTCTTGCAGTCGAGGAGTCCGTCGTAGCGGTCTTTGTTTGCCTGGTCACCATTGAAGAATTCACAGTGGTCCACCCATATATGTCCGCCCCAGTCTGTCTTCGCACTTGTCTTGTCTGCCTGTATGCCGATGCAGTCGGGATCGCCAACCTCCACCTGCTTGCCGTCGCGCCATGCCACGATCTTGTTTTCTCCCGATTTCAGCACTGGCACTCCCTTCATCGTGAAGCGGCAGTTGCGGATGATGATATTGTCTACACACTGCATCACGAAGGTGATATGTGAAAAGAGCGGAGCCTTGCCGGTCTCACTGTTCACCACTCCTATGAGGGTCTTGTCCGACGCCACCATGATGCGCTCTCCGTATGTGGTCTCCACTCCCTCGCTGCCGTCCTGCTTGTCGCAGAGCTTACCGGTGTTGATGCCGTCGACATAGCATTTTATGCCTGTCGAGATGTCGTGGTCTACGATTACTACATACGGGTCTTTTGCCTGCAGATATGCCTGCAGCTGTGAGAAGTTCTTGGCATATACCACCTTGCCGGCAGCGCCGCCTGTGGTACCCTCGGCGAGATAATAGTTGGTGCCTGGCTTTCCTGTGCATGCGGCAAAGCCGTCAATGGAGAAATCTCTGCCGTCCACCTGCTGTGCGTTTGCCGACAGCAGGAATCCACCTACAAGCATCGCTGTGGCGAAGATTTTTTTTGTTGTGTTCATTTGATGTTTTGAATTAGTAGTTGTTCTTTATATATAAGTAGTGTTGTTGAATGATGCAGATTAAATTCTTATCAGACTATGCGAATGTCTTTTTTTCTTATCAGTCTATACTGATGTGTTTTAGATTCCGAAGGTGTGGAATCTGATGTTTTCTTTATAAGCAGACGAGCGGACAAACCGTCTGGGGAGAACGCGATCTCCACATCCATTTGTCTCCTCGCCGCTTCTCTATATGTCTCGGCAACCAGCATCTCCCCTACGGGGGAGAACGAGAGGGGGCTGATGTTCAAATCATAATCGTCATACTACTGTTACTGCCGACTTTAGCCCCCACCTAACCTCCCCCGTAGGGGAGGGACTGTATGTCCGGAACTGACCATCTGTGAATGTCCGGAACTGACCATCTGTGAATATTTGGGACTGACCGTCTGTTTATCCTACAGGGTAGGGATTGTCTCCCACTTAGTTCGCCAACTCAGAGAAGAACTTTATCCTGACGAGTCTCACCTCATCCTCGGTATAGTCCTCGCCGAGTTCGTCCATTGCCACTTCCAGGTCGTCGGTCTCGCTCTCGCGGAAATATTCGTATATGTCGTCGATATGGTCATCGTCCATCACATCCTCAAGGAAGTAGTCGATATTTAGCTTCGTTCCACTGTATACGATTGCCTCAATCTCAGTGAGAAGGTCCTCGAAGTCGATGTTCTGTGCATCTGCAATGTCGTCGAGCGGCATCTTGCGGTCGATGCTCTGTATTATCTTCACCTTCAGCATAGACTTCTTCGGCACGGTGCGTATTCTCAAGTCCTCAGGTCTCTCGATGTCGTTCTCCTCGCAATGGCGCTTTATCAGGGCAATGAATTCCTTGCCGTAGCGGTGCGCCTTGCCCACACCGACGCCTGGGATATTCACCAGTTCTTCGAGAGATATCGGATATACCGTAGCCATCTGCTCGAGCGAAACATCCTGGAATATCACGTATGGCGGGATGCCCAGCTTGCGGCTCGTGTCTTTTCTCAGGTCCTGGAGCATGGCAAATAGTTCCGGGTCGAGCGCCGCCGTCTGTCTCTCGCCCACCTCATCGTCGTCGTCTTCGCTGAACTCAGCGTCTTTCACCACCATGAAGGTGTACGGGTTATTGATGAAATCGAGTCCACCCTTAGTAATCTTCAACACTCCATAGTTCTCCACGTCTTTCTTGAGGAAACCGGCGATGATAGACTGCCGGATTACGGGGTTCCAGATCTTTATGTCGCAGTCTTCGCCCTCTCCAAACTCCGGCAGCAGGTCATGCTTGTGGTCTTTTATGTCGTCGGTGTCGCGGCCCTTCACGAAGTCTATCACGTAGTCTGAACGGAAATCCTCCTTCAATGCCTTCACCGCCCTGAGCACTATCACCGTCTCTTTCGTGGCATCTATCTTCACCTTGGGATGCAGACAGTTGTCGCAGTTGCCGCAGTTGTCCTTGGGATATTCCTCACCGAAATAGTGGAGCAGCATCTTGCGTCGGCATACTGACGATTCGGCATACGCCGCTGTCTCCTGCAGCAGTTGTCTGCCGATGTCCTGCTCCGCCACGGGTTTGCCCTCCATGAATTTCTCCAGTTTGTGAAGGTCCTTGCGTGAATAGAATGCTATACATTTGCCTTCTCCGCCATCGCGTCCTGCCCTACCCGTCTCCTGATAGTAGCCTTCGAGGCTCTTCGGTATGTCGTAGTGTATCACGAAGCGCACGTCGGGCTTGTCTATTCCCATGCCGAAGGCTATGGTCGCTACGATAACGTCGATCTTCTCCATAAGGAAATCGTCTTGCGTCTTCGACCGTGTGGCAGCGTCGAATCCTGCATGATAGGCGGCCGCCTTGATATTGTTCGCCTGGAGCACGGCGGCAAGCTCTTCCACCTTCTTGCGCGACAGACAGTATATGATACCACTCTTGCCGCTGTTCTGGCGTATGAACTTCACGATGTCGCGGTCAACGTCCTTTGTCTTCTGCCTCACCTCATAATATAGGTTGGGACGGTTGAAGGAGTTCTTGAACTCTTTGGCCTGGGTGATGCCGAGGCTCTTCTTGATGTCCGTGCGCACCTTGTCGGTCGCCGTTGCCGTGAGGGCTATCACGGGGGCATTGCCTATCTGACCGATGATGGGTCTGATGCGTCGGTATTCCGGACGGAAGTCGTGGCCCCATTCCGAAATACAGTGTGCCTCGTCGATGGCATAAAACGAGATCTTCACCGACTTCAGGAATTCCACATACTCCTCCTTGGTCAGCGACTCGGGAGCCACATACAGCAGCTTGGTCAGTCCGGATCGTATGTCTTTCTTCACTTGGTCGATGGCAGCCTTGTTGAGAGAGGAGTTCAGATAATGTGCCACTCCCGTCTCTTCGCTCATGCCGTTTATCACGTCCACCTGGTTTTTCATCAGCGCTATGAGCGGCGACACGACAATTGCCGTACCTTCCATCAAGAGCGAGGGCAGCTGGTAGCAAAGCGACTTGCCGCCTCCCGTAGGCATGAGCACGAAAGTGTCGTTGCCGGCGAGCAGGTTGCGGATTATCTCCTCCTGTTCTCCCTTGAAGCTGTTGAAACCGAAATAGTGCTTCAGTTTTTCAGTAAGATTAACATCATTAGTCATATAACAAGCTGTTTCCTTATTATGTCTCATTCCAATGCCGGCGGCAGCATGCAGACATCTCTGGTCCGCACCTGCCGTTGGCATCGTGTGTTTTATGAATAGTTCCTTTAGTCTGTCTCGAGTTTCTGCAGATGCGCCTTGTCGAGCTGCGACTTGGCGTAGTCGAGGGTGACCGTGAATTCCTTCACGTTCTCCGACGGCACGTCGAACATGGCATCCATCATCACGCTCTCCACAATAGAACGGAGTCCGCGTGCACCGAGTTTGTATTCCATTGCCTTGTCAACGATAAAGTCGAACACGCCGTCTTCGAATTCCAGCTTTATGCCGTCTATCTCGAAGAGCTTCTGGTATTGCTTCACAATGGAGTTCTTTGGCTCCACGAGAATAGAACGCAGGGCTTCCTTGTCGAGAGGGTTGAGATATGTGAGCACCGGCAGACGACCGATGATCTCTGGTATCAGTCCGAACGACTTGAGGTCTTGCGGAAGGATATACTTCATCATGTCCTTCTTGTCTATCTTCTTCACGTTCTGCACGGAGTTGTATCCCACCACGTGTGTGTTCAGTCGCTGGGCTATCTTGCGCTCTATGCCGTCGAACGCACCGCCACAGATGAAGAGGATGTTCTTCGTGTCGATATGCACATAGTCCTGGTCGGGATGCTTGCGGCCTCCCTTTGGCGGAACGTTGACCATCGACCCCTCGAGGAGCTTCAGCAGACTCTGCTGCACTCCTTCGCCGCTGACGTCGCGGGTAATCGAAGGGTTGTCGCTCTTGCGGGCTATCTTGTCCACTTCGTCGATAAACACGATGCCCCGTTCTGCCAGTTCCACATTGTAGTCTGCCACCTGCAGCAACCGGCTGAGGATGCTCTCCACGTCTTCGCCCACATAGCCTGCCTCGGTGAACACCGTGGCATCGACGATGGTGAACGGTACATCGAGCAGCTTGGCTATGGTACGGGCAAGAAGGGTCTTTCCGGTACCGGTGCTTCCCACCATGATGATGTTGCTCTTCTCTATCTCCACACCGTCGTCGGTGGGTGCCTGCTTGATTCGCTTATAGTGGTTGTATACAGCCACGGAGAGATAACGCTTCGCCTCGTCCTGTCCGATGACATACTGGTCGAGGTAGTCTTTTATCTCATGGGGCTTTGGAACTTCCACGGAATCCCAGGAACTGAAATCGTGCTTATCCTCACCGTCGTCGTCCAGCAGATGGTTCGCCTTGAGGATGTCGAATGCCTGTGCCACGCAATGGTCGCAGATGTAGCCGTTCATACCCGAGATAAGGAGCTTCACATCGTGCTCCCCTCTGCCGCAGAAGGAACACACCTTCTTTTTTCTTTCAGCCATATCTTCTCCCTACCTTATTATTTTCTTGTAAGCACCGTGTCAATCATTCCATATTCACGGGCCTCTTCTGCCGTCATCCAGTAGTTGCGGTCGGAGTCGTTCCACACCTTGTCGTATGGTGTGTGTGAATGGTTGGCGATTATAGTGTAGAGTTCTTTCTTGAACTTCATGATTTCCTTTGCCTCAATCTCGATGTCGGATGCCTGTCCCTGCACTCCGCCCAGCGGCTGGTGTATCATCACGCGGCTGTGGGGCAGAGCGGAACGCTTGCCTTCGGTTCCCGAAACGAGGAGCACTGCCGCCATCGACGCTGCCATACCGGTGCAGATGGTGGCAACATCGCTGGAGATGAACTGCATGGTGTCGTAGATGCCGAGACCTGCCGTCACGCTTCCGCCGGGACTGTTGATATAGATTGAGATGTCCTTGCCTGAATCTACTGAATCGAGATACAGGAGCTGTGCCTGCAGTGTGTTGGCGGTGTAGTCGTTCACCTCAGTGCCGAGGAAGATGATGCGGTCCATCATGAGACGTGAGAAAACGTCCATCTGGGTAACGTTGAGCTGGCGCTCCTCCAGGATGTAGGGGTTCATGTATTGAGCCTGTGTCTTCATCACATCGTCGAGCACCATACCACTCATTCCGAGGTGCCCGGTAGCGTATTTTCTAAAATCGTTATTCATATATTTCTTATGTGTTCTGATATAAAAAAAAGAGGTTATCCACCTTTTCTTATACAAAGATAATAAAAAAGTAGATAACCTCTAATATATATCAGAGATTTTTTAATCAAAATCTATTATTCGCCCTTCATCATCTCATTGAACTCGTCGAGAGTTGCCTCCTTCGGAGTGAGCTTCACTACATTCTTGAGTGTTGCAACGAGCTTGCGGTCGATGCTGCGGTCAACGAGTGAGTCTACGAACTCCTTCTTCTTCAGCATATCGTTGGCATAGTTCTCAAGATACTCCTCAGGAACGTTTGTCATGCCATACTGAGCAAACTGAGCGCGGGCTGCCTCCTTGGCTGTCTCCTTCAGGTCGGCGTCGTCGATCTTGATGCCGTTTGCCTCAACGAGCTGCTCGCGAACCAGGTGCCATGTCAGCTCCTTGATGCTCTGCTCGTAGTTGTCCTCAACGAACTTCTCGCCCTTGTCCTTGTTCTGGGCGAGCATAAAGCGCTTGAGCAGTGCGTCCGGGTATTCCAGCTTGCCTACCTTCTCCTCGAGATACTTGCGCAGGTCAACGAGGAACTTGAAGTCGCCGTCGTTGGCGAGCTGCTCCTTCAGACCCTCAGCGATCTTCTCGCGGAATGCCTTCTCGTCCTTCACCTCATCCTTGCCGTAAACGGTGTCGAAGAGCTCCTGGTTCACCTCTGCCTTTACGAAGCGGGAAATCTCTGTCACCTGGAAGCTGAAGTCAGATGTGAGGTCTGCCACCTCTTCCTTCTTCATCTTGAGCAGTGAAGAAACCTCAACGTCGCTCTCCGGGTATGCCTTCTTAGGGTTGAAGGTGATGATGTCGCCGAGCTTGCAGCCCTCGAAGAGCTTCTTCTGGTCTTCCACCTTGATATAATCCGGCATGAGGACTGCGCCTTCTACGGTGATGCCGCCTTCCTTGGTGTTGCCGTTCTCGTCGAGCTCGCGGATGTCGCCCTTGAGCATATCGTTTGCCTGATACTCCTCTGCCTTGTCGTAGTGGCCGGCACGAGAAGCGAACATATCGATCTGACGGTTCACGAGGTCGTCGTCAACCTTGATTGTGTAGTAGTCGAGAGTATCCTTGTCGGTGAGCTCCACCTTGAACTCTGGAGCCACGGCGATATCAAACTTGAACACGTATGGAGCGTCCTTCTCCAGGTCTACAGGCTCCTGACCCTCGTTTGCCATTGGCTCGCCGAGCATCTTGATCTTGTTCTCGTTTACATACTTATAGAGCTCCTCGCCGATGATCTTGTTGATCTCCTCAGCCTTAACGCCCTCGCCGTACTGTCTCTTTATCATGCCCATTGGCACCTGTCCCGGACGGAAACCTGGCAGCTGAGCCTTCTTGCGAAGGTCTTTCAGTGTCTTCTCAACTCTGTCCTGGAAATCTGCAGTCTCCACTGTCAAGGTCAACAGTCCGTTCACCTTATCTGGATTCTCAAAAGAAATCTTCATTTTTCGTTATTCGTATTTTATATGATTATTATTTTTCTCTGTCTCTATCGCTTTATATACCGAAGGTCACCAAGACCTGCCGCCTGTCAGCAGCCTCTCATTGCCCTCACCCATTCGCCCCGTCCCTTCGTCCGGCACCAGTCCCTTATGAAGGTTAGGATGGGTTTCTCGTCCATTCGCCCGGTATCCAGTTCCTTCCCTTTGGGAAGGTTAGGATGGATCTCTTCCATTCACCCGGCACCAGTTCCTTCCCTTTGGGAAGGTTAGGATGGGTTCCAGGTCTTTATGGGTTCCAGGTTTTTATGGATTCCATATATATAATAATGTATAGCCCACAACCTGTCGATACAAGAGGGGCACGCACACTAATGGCTTGCAAAATTAATTATAAAAGGTGTAAAGACCTAAAGTTTTGGAATTTTTAACAAATACAGGACTTACTCCCTTCTCGCTCTCTTCCTCTCGTCCACCTCCTGGAAGTTCTTCTGACGAAGTTCGAAATCCACACCGAGATATTTCTCCCTAACGATGTCGTTGGCGGCAAGCTCCTCCGGACTGCCCTTGAAGAGGATCCTGCCCTCGAAGAGCAGATAGGCACGGTCGGTGATGGTGAGCGTCTCCTGCACGTTGTGGTCGGTGATGAGAATACCGATGTTGCGATATTTCAACTGCCACACCACATGCTGGATGTCTTCCACGGCGATCGGGTCAACGCCGGCAAACGGTTCGTCGAGCATGATGAACTTTGGGTCGATGGCGAGACAGCGGGCTATCTCCGTGCGGCGGCGCTCTCCTCCCGAAAGACGATCACCGAGGTTCTTGCGCACCTTATGCAGGTCGAACTCGTCTATCAGCGTCTCCAGTTTGGCGAGCTGCTCCTTGCGGGTAAGGTCGGTCATCTCGAGCACCGCCATGATATTGTCTTCCACGCTGAGTTTCCTGAACACGCTTGCCTCCTGGGGCAGATAGCCCACACCGGCACGTGCTCTTTTATACACGGGATAGGAGGTGATGTCCTTGTCGTCGAGATAGATATGACCGGCATTGGGCACAATGAGTCCGGTGGTCATATAGAATGAGGTGGTCTTGCCGGCACCGTTCGGACCGAGCAGTCCCACGATCTCGCCCTGCTTCACGCTTATCGACACGTCGTTGACCACCGTGCGCTTGCCATACTGCTTCAAGAGGCCTTCGGTGCGCAGCACCATTCCCCCGCTCTTGTTCTCCTGCTTTATATTCTCGCTGTCGCTCATTATATAGTTTGAATATCGTTATGTCTTTCCGTCAGCAGCGCCCGGACTCGTGTCTTCACTCGCCGTCCGCCACAATACGAACTGCAAATATACCCAATAATTTACAAAGAGAGCCTCTCCCACCCACATTTCCTCTCCATCTTAATTCTTTTTAACCCCTATCAATCATTAGGGCTTGAATGGAATTTGACTTTTAAGGAGTGCTGACTTATCCGTGATTCTCGGCTATCCTTGATATTTTAGACGGAATCAGTCACCGCAGGTCGATGGACACATTATTCTCACTGATATTTATTCCATGTCGTCGTTGTGTCCCCAGCCTTTGGCAGGAACACAAATCAAAAAAAAGGAAACACGGATTGAACGGAGGTACACGGATCGGTCTTTTCACGGATATTTTTTTGACATTATTGAACTAATGAGTTTTGGATTTTGGTCTGGATTCAGTTGGATTTGCAAGTGCTGGAACACTTCCTTTCCTAGCGGTATCAGTGTTGATACTCTGCATATCGACAACAGCCCCTACCTAGCCTCCCCCGAAGGATAACCCATCCTGACCTTCCCCAAGGGAAGGGACAAGTTACTCTGCAACTGATCTTCAGCCCCCACCTAACCTCCCCCGAAGGATAACCCATCCTGACCTTCCCCAAGGGAAGGAACAAGTTACTCTGCCAATTGTCATCAGCCCCCACCTAGCCTCCCCCGAAGGGGAGGGACAGATACCATTGGCTATATTGTTGTTGGCTTGTAGCCGCCTGATTGTCAGTGATTTATCAACAACAAGAGCAACCAGCATCAACCTGTCTTTGACAGAACCAGAGTAACCTGCATCAACCAGTCTTTGACATAACCAGAGTAACCTGCATCTCCCCTTCGGGGGAGAAGGAGAGGGGGCTAAAGTGATTGACTGAAGTAATTGGCTGAAGAAGTCTTTGACAAAGTAGAGTAACTTATTCCTTCCCTTTGAGAAGGTCAGGATAGGTTTGAGAACGAGAGGGACTGAAGTCAGCAAAGAAAAGGGAGTGCCCAAGCACTCGCAAATCCACAAAAATCCTGATAGAAATCCAAAAAACATTTACCAACTAAAAAAATCAGTGAAAAAGCCAAATCCGTGTTCTCCGTGAAATCCGTGTTTAAATTTTTGTCCACGCCGAAGGCGTATGGACACTATATTATCACAGATATAATTTTCCGTGTTGCCGTTGTGTCCCTGGCCTTCGGCAGGGCCACAAATCAAAAAATGAAACACGGATAGCACAGAGGTACACGGATTAGTCTTTTCACGGATTCATTTTTTGATGATATTTCGTTTGTGATGTTTGGATTTTGTTATGGATTTAGCAGGATTTGCAAGTGCTTGGGCACTTCCTTTTTTGGCGGTATCGGTGTTGTTACTCTGCATATCGACATCAGCCCCCACCTAGCCTCCCCCGAAGGATAACCCATCCTGACCTTCCCCAAGGGAAGGGACAAGTTACTCTGCAACTGATCTTCAGCCCCCACCTAACCTCCCCCGAAGGGGAGGGACAGATAGTCTTGGTTCGTCTCAAACAAGTGGACAAGCAGAATTCTGCTTAAGCCCAAACGGAGTTTGCCATATCGGGGACAAATGGGCAACATCCGTGCAGCTACCATGCCCAAGTGGGGCAACGTGCTTGCCCATGTTGGGCAACGTGCTTACCCAAAGTGGGCAAGCTGCTTACCCCGGATGGGCAGATTTACTGTCAAAGGTCTGCCCAATAAGCTAACACCAAACGGTCATTCGGCAGTTCAATGTAATATTCTATAACTACTTGCTGCCTTACGCTTTTCCTTTCATCAGCCAACCATCCAGACAATAGCCTGACAATTGCCAGACAGTCAACTACCTGCTTATCAGGATATTACGGCGAAAAACCAGACAATCTGACAGTTTTTTTGAGAAATTCCTGTTTTTACTGAAAATCAGCATGTATGTGCATCTTTTACTCATATCTGTCACTGAAAATCAATATTATTTCTATCCGCCCATCATTTTTCCTCCAGCTATGTCATCTTTTGGCACCCATAACCTATACCTTTGCCGTCGCGACACCAAACAACACCACCATGACAATAAAACCCATATTACGCAAGATACTCACCAAAGTGATAAAATTCCTTTGTCTCTTTATCATGACAGCAATCACAAACGTATGCTACTTCGAAATCGGACACGACAAAGGATGGCCACGAGCCGACATCATGTACTCCCACTACCACAAGACCGTTGCCGGCATCATAGCCCACATCCCCTCCCCTGCCAATACGATAGTCAATGGCTTCGACTACATCAGTGACAAAATGAGACTCATCACGCAGCGACAAGAGTACAGGAAACCAGAAAAAGAGGAGCCTACCAAGATTTTTCAATGGAAAGATGAGGATTATCCGAAACTTTTACTACATTTGCAAATGGAAGGGCAGCAACAGCGTTAGGCTCAAAATCCTGAAGCTGGCAGCCCCGGAAATGACGCAAGAAATCTTGTGGACGCGAGCAAGCAAATAAGGGTGTACCAATATAACTTGTGTGCACCGTGACGGTTCTGTAAGTTGAAATCTGGTAAATTTGAACTGAAGTAGAAAAGAACTGGAATTTGTTTGAGCGAGTCTGCACCATGATATGGTGTAGGCTCCTCTTTCATATCCTCTTTTCTACGGGTTTTACCAGAGCCTAACTTACAAGGGAATATCGAGAGAAGGAGTCTACGCTTTTCTTTTTCCCCTCTATGAACCATTATGAACTTGTACGGGTCAAGGCATCTGATTATCTTTGCATAAGATACATACATATCGTACCTTGTCCCACAACATCGATACGTCAAACAACTTAAAACTTACAGCCTATGAGTAAAGTTTTTCAAGTAAGGCCGAAGCGCATCAAGCGTTCCAACGGCACCGTACTAACCCCTGACATGGTAGTGACGGTAACCACTCAGCAGCACACCACCACCCCATTCTACAACGGTGCCAAAGAGCTTCAAGAAGTCTACATGCGCATCTACGCCTTCGACTACAAAAAAGCATGCTGCAACCAAAATGATTTTGAATTTAAAAAATTGGACTAAAAATAAAAGAACAAACATTATATAACAAATAGTTTTTAATTATGTAGCCAAAGATATTGAAAATATTTTTGTAGTATGAAAGGGTTTTTAAATAATGTGAGTAACATATTGAAAAATAGGCTTCTCAAGCAAAATGTGAATCAAGACGATGAGGATGCGACAAGCGTCGAACGTTTCATCATCAATAGCTTTTTGGTCCCAGAACACCCAATAACACGATTCTCTCTGAAATTTAAGATGCAATATCTTTCTGGTATTCAAGAAGTATTATGTTTTTTCTTTGTTTCCAATGTAAAGGTTCGTTTTTGTTTTGAGCAGTTGTATCGGTGTTTGCTTAATGATACATATAATGGTGATTGGGAAAAGCCGATATCCTTAAAGAAAGCAAGAAGTGCCATATCTTTGAAGTTTGAAGGACTGAAACTTTTCACTATGTCAAGTTCTTTTTGGAGTGATATTTTTAGAATCATTTCTATATCTGGCGAGCAGAAGATTTTGACTTACCCTAAAAAAACTTGACACTTTTGGATGCCTAAAACAAAAGTGTATGAGAACAAAAGTAAAACGTGAAAGAGATCGTGTCCTAAATGAAGCGACAGGTCAGTATGAATGGGTATGGGTAGAATCCACTCGCTACATTCATGATGAAGAAAATCGAGTACTTGCTGCACTTGATTTCCTTAAAGGCGAGAATACGCCTGAGGAATTAGTTGAGAAACATCATATTTCCAACATTCAGGTGCTGTTTTCTTGGGTAGGTCGTTATCTTTCTGAAAATCGTTTAGTATCTTTGCAGGAGAACAACGATGACACTATGGCAAACAAAAGTAAAGACGAGCAGATCAGAGAATTGAAAGCAGAGCTCAAGAAAGCAAGAAAAGAGGCAGAACTAGAGAAACTACGTGCCCATGCCTACGACACAATGATTAACCTTGCAGAAGAACGATTCAATATTCCAATAAGAAAAAAATCTGGCACCAAACAGTAAGTCTGCTCCGCGAAGAGTCTTCACCAGCATCGATGAATACCCTTTGCAGGCTGTTTGGTTATAGCAGACAGTCGTTCTACAACCGTGAAGATCCAGACAATGACTTTGTCGATAATGCCTTAGAAACCATGATAGTGGAGAAGGCCAGAGAATACCGTAAGGATAACCCTGGACTTGGTTGTGCCAAACTATACCTCATCGTCAAACGCTTGTTTGAATCCACTGATCGTATGCCTGGACGAGATGCGTTCATAGAATTGCTCCGTGCCAATGGATTGATGGTGCAGTTGAAAAGACGTCGTCACTACAAGACAACTGACTCCAGTCATCATTACCACAAATATGACAACTTGATAAAGGATGTGGTTCCCATGCGACCTAACGAAATATGGGTCAGTGACATAACGTACATAGAAACAACTGAGGGTGTGTGTTACTTGTCGCTTATCACGGATGCCTATTCTCATAAGATTGTGGGATGGGCAGTAGGACCGACCTTGGAAACCATATACCCATTGGAGGCACTGCGTATGGCACTGGCAACAATTGACGATGAAACAGCATCCCGTCTCATCCATCATTCTGATAGAGGAAGCCAGTACTGTAGTGCTGCATACGTTAAGGAGCTAAAGGCACATAATATAATGATAAGCATGACCCAAAGCGGTGATCCTCTCGAAAATGCCATTGCAGAACGCGCCAATGGCATCATCAAAACAGAATGGCTCTACAAGATGAGCATACCGTCAATAGAGAATTGTAAGGAAGAACTGACTCGTATCATACGTTTCTATAATACAGAACGTCCGCATATGAGCATTGGATACAAGACTCCCGAAACGGTACATACAGAAGTTGGAGAACAAAAAAGGTGTTGGTGCAATCCATGGAACAGACCTGCTGCCACAGGCAGCTGATAGGTTTTTCTTAGCCATACAGCATCTCCTAAAATAATGGGCGCTGCCCCGAAAGACAACGCCCATACCACTATTTCAGTGTGATGCAGAAACCTATTGCTGGCGAGTTGCTCCTCAGCAGAGCTCGCTTCCTCTTCGGCTTCTGACAGCAAAATTACGAAATATTTTTATTTCTTGCACTAATCAAAGGAATAATCATTAACTTTGCAATTGGAATGCGAGAAGGTAGTAAAGCAAATCAGTTTACTGATGAAATCTTGTAAAACAAATCAGTTCAACTAACAGAACTTGTAAAGTAAAACAGAGAACTGAATAAACGTAGTAAACCTAATTAGTTAATCGCATCCAATTCTGTCAACTAATTTTAGGAATAGTCATATATTTGCAAAATTAATGTTGTTGTGTGCGATATTTTTGCATATATGAGAATTTTTTGCTATTTTTGCACAAAATTTGGTAATATGAATGATAATAAAGCAAAAACATTTCTGAAAATAGAAATGCTCAAAGAAGGAATCTCTAATGAAGACCTTCAAAGGCTGTTACAAGCTAAAGGTTACAATTATACATTATCGAGTATAAATAGCAAAATAAGTCGAGGTACTTTTAGCGCAACCTTTCTTATCCAATGTTTGGAAGTAATGGGGCATTACAATGTAAACATTAATGATCTGCTTGACAAATGAATAATCAAATCGTAAAATTAGTAGATATTCTTTCTAAGTCTTGTGACATAAGCTTTGATAACAACAAAGTTTATGACCTTAGTGTTTACATTTGTGTCAAGTATGCTTTAGAGTCACAGAACCAGTCTCTTAAGAGTAATTCTTCTCTTTTTTATAGTGTGCTTAGTGCAAAATATCCGAAACTTCTCGGCATATACGAGAGTGTTGAAAATGAGCTGAAAGAGTCAAGTACAGAGATTTCAAACATTCTTTTGTCATTAATCAGAAATGACGAAGAAGATGCAATTGTAATTTCTGATATTTATCAGCATATTAAATCATACTTGCTTGGTACTCTTATTTCAGAGAAAACAGACATAAGTAAAAAAACAGGTAAAGAACTGCTATATCAAACTCAGTTTTTTACTGACACTTATATGGTTGACTATCTATTGGATAGACTCTTTGAAATTTACGTTGACCTTGACAACACTCTTTTCGTTGATCCTGCATCAGGTGGCGGTAATTTCCTTGCTTTAATCTATTTGAGACTATATAACTGGTATCGCAACAAGGGTGTACCAACACAACAAATATCACGCACCATTTTCTCTAAAAACATACTTGGATATGATTTAGATACAGAATTATCGGAAATTGCAAGCTTGTCTTTGTTTATTCTGGCATATAACAATGATGGTTTTGAGTCTGTTGATACAGTGTACAATTTCGGAGGTGTGCCCAATGACTATAAAGGATATTTCAATAATAACGTCACTTCAAATTACATTGGTGAAATAGACTTTGAGGGGGTACTTAACACAGCCAAAGAAGATGGTCGAAAAATTGTATATGTAACAAACCCTCCATTTATGGGCAAACGAGATATGGACTCTAATCTAAAGGCATATCTACAAAGTCAACTGCCTATAACTAAAGGAGATATGTGCTTTTCCTTTATGTTGAGAATAATGAAGGATTTAAGACCGGAGGACTCATTGGCTGTTGTTGCTCAAAATGGCTGGATGAATCTGTCCTCTCTCAATGGTTTCAGAGAGTACATCTTAAACAATTTATGTCTTCTCAATTGTATAGATTTGGGTAGTAATGCTTTCAAGAATATAAATGGAGAAAAGACAAATGTTGTATTGGCTGTGTTTACGAAGAAAAATAGCAGCTTTGCGAAACCAATCTCTAACTTTTGCAACTTGAGATCACTTTCTTTGCCCGACAAAATCAAATCACTTAAATCCGCTAACTATCAAGTGTACAGTCTTGATACGAAGGAATTTAAGAAGAATAGCAAATATGAATTTAATTATCAGTTAGGCGAGGACTTACAGATCTTTGCTAAGTATGACCAATACGGTGATTTTGCAAAATGTATGCAAGGAACATCGACTGGTGATAATCAAACTATGGTTAAATACATTTGGGAAATAGACTCTCCTGAATGGAAATTAGCAAGCAAAGGAGGAGGTTTTAGCAAGTGGGAAGGTCTTAATATCTATAAAGTAAAGTGGGGTGAAAACGGAGAATGCATTAAGAACCAAAAAGGTGGTGTTCTGAGAAATCCTAAAGAAATTTCTTCAACTCAATTAGTATTTAGTGATACAGGCACACTTGGACTTAATATAAGAATAAAATTGGAGAATCAGGTGTTTATTGCATCTGGTCCAGGAATCAAAGTGTTACATGGTGACGTATTCTGTCATTTAGCCTTTTTGAACTCTAAGTTGGCTTCATATCTTATGAAGATCATTAATCCAAAATTTACAATCAGTGGTGGGTATATACAAAAACTTCCTGTGGCAAAAGGTCTTCTGGAGAACGATGAGATTAGAACATTGTCAAAGATGTGTTTAGACTTAAAATATGCATATCTGTGTAATAAATTGCCAAATGCTGAGTATAAGCATACTGATTTTACTACAATTACAAATGTTCAATCATATTTAGAATCGTGCATAAGGTATGATTTCCAAAATATGTATGAAAGATTGGTTGCAGAACGTCTTATAGACTCATTAATCTTGTCAGAATACAAACTAAGTAAACGCTTAAAACAAGATTATCTTAAATATATGTCTGGCTACGAAGAACATGATGATATATCTCAATGCGTTGACATAAAAATGATTGATATGCAGATTTCAAAGATGATAGGCACTTCATGTTTCCCTTTAGGAAAAAAAGTAGAGGGGAAGCTCATAGGTAGCGAAAATTGTTTAGAGATTCTTTCATTTCTCACAAAGTCTTCATGCAGTCGTCTAATCGAATGCATATATAGCCATGCATATGAACTTGAAGATACTATTCGACTATACAAGAATGATTTAGTACACAAAGTGATTCTTCATCTGTGCGGTGTTGAAAGTTTGAGTAATACTTCACCAAAATCTATTAAAATAGAGGAACTTAACGATTCGTTTGTTTCAAAATACCCACTAATTTACAGTCAGTTAAAGATAGATAAGGATATTCTAACGACAATCTTAACAGAAGTACACAACAAAGTCTTTTATAACAAGCCAATATTGACTATCGAATGAAAGCGATAACTCTATATATAGAATCCCTAAAAGGACTGCTGAAGCTTTATCATAAAGATGATGCATCAATAAAACCCGAGTTCATATATCGTGCAAAACTTATTGCACGTGCTGCCGTAATAGTGTCATTATTCTCAAAGGGTAAAGACAATACAGTTATAGACGTTTGTTCTGCTTCTGATTGGTTGGAAGCTGTAACAGGTGGCAAGTGCTATATAGCAGAAGTAATCATAAGACTTTCAGAAGAAGAAAAAAAGATTATCAATTTGCCGATCTTAGACTTAGAAGCATCAAATATGTCCGATACCTATGAGCAGATGCTGTCTATCGACACTGTTGGTTTTGAAATCGTTGAAGGTAAAGAACTGAGAAACCAGTTGGGTAGTTATTATTCACCGAAAGAACTAGTATCATGCCTAACAAAGAAATGTATTGAATACTATATAAGTACAAATAGTGTTGAAAGCCTTTCTACGGCAAAGATTGTTGACTTTTCATGCGGTGCAGGCGCATTTCTTACGTGTGCCATAGATACGATATTGGAGTATTTACCAAATGAAGAAATAAACACTCTGGTTTCAAATCTGTATGCGTGTGATGTTGATTTTATTGCATTGGAGTTAGCGAAATTAAATATATTAGAGTTGAATTGCAATTACTCTAATTATCAAATTTTGTCTAAACACTTTTATCATGCAAACTTCTTGATTCACAATGAAATTTCAGAACCAATAAATGACGAAAAATTAACATTGTGCATGGAAGGTTATATTTATCATCCTTCACTCGCAGTTGGTTATGATTTCTTGAAAGAGTATGACATTATTCTGGGCAACCCACCTTGGGAGAAAATTCGATTTGAAGAAAAAAAATTCTACGCTCAATTTTCTGAGCAAGTACTACAGACCAACTTCAAATTTGATCTAGCAAACTCTATTGAAGACAGTGAAAGAACCCATACTGGAATCAAAACCTACGTTGATGATTACCGTATGAATCTTGAGATATGTAAAAAACAAATAAAAAAATCAGAATATTTTACCAACTCGTCAGCAGGCGAATTGAACACCAGTACTTTATTTGCAGACTCGTGCTTTCAACAAAAACATGAGAATGGTGTCGTAGGCATAATTATCAAAAGCTCTTCTATACTATCTCCTGTAAACAGAAATTTCTTCAGCAAGATCAAAAACAATATCGTGGCTGTTTATGACTTTATAAATACTAATAGGTATTTTGACATAGACAGTCGTGAAAGATACTGTTTCCTCATTTTAGGAAGCACAAAAGAACAGAATAACTTTAGCGTTGGAATGAACTTAAAATCTGTAGATGATATTGAAATCTCTTGTCAAAATATTAGTAACTCTGACTTGAAACTTCTCAATCCAGATACAGAAATGCTTCCAAATATTACTTGCTCTTCAGATTTTGAAATTATTCTCAAATTATATCGCAACCACCAAACTGTAGGCCAGATATATCCACACTTAAAATACGGAAGAATTGTTCATTTTACAACACATGTAAAGGATATTGACAAGAAACCTATGTCAGATAATATCCCAATATATGAAGGAAAGTTCTTTTCGTCATTTGACGGCACGTATTCAGGTTTTAACCATGTTAGACCAGAAGACAGATACAAAAGTAAGGCTTCCACAAAGCAACTTACATTAGAAGACAAAAGGAACGGTATCAAACCATTGTCTAGATTTTACATAAAGGGTGAAAAGTGGAATTGTCTTTCACGCAACTACAAAGCGGAATATATGTTAGCATGGCATAGTCTAACTTCATCTACAAATGGAAGAGCATGTGTGGCTACGATATTGCCATTTATACCAGCATCTCAATCTGTTCAATTCTTAATTACTGACAAAAAAGAAGAATTGGTTTACCTTGCTTGTCTTTTCAATTCTGTAATCTTTGATTTTGTAGTCAAGAATAAGCTAACAGGCATTGATCTCACGCAGACTATTATCAAGCAGATTCCTATTCCTAATTCCAACATTTTGGAAAAAAGAAAGAATGAACTTTTGAACAAGATGTTTGATATTTGCTATACACTATTATCCACTGATGACCGTATGAATCAACTATGGGAAGGATTTACTGTAAACAAAATCACATATAATCTTCGAGAAGACATGTTTGTCCTTCTTGATAGTATTGTTGGCTATCTTTATGGCTTAAATATCAACGAAGTATTATACATCGCTAACAAGTACCCCCACTTGTACACATCGGAACGAATCCAACAGTTGCATGATAATTTTACGGCTATCTCTTAGTTGAGATAGCCGTATGTTCTTCCGTTTCTGTTACCCATATTTGCCCAGTCAGAAGATCTTGATTTCCAGTTTTCAAGTTCATCTTCTTCAAATATATGGAGTATGTATCTGTTTTCAATATCAGTTTTTTCAAATATCAATATCTTCCTAGTTAATCCTCCTGGTATTCCCAAACGTGGACTTGAGAGATAGGTCATTTTAGTACCATCATCGGCTTCTCCTTTTATCTGAAGCCTCCAATTACTATTACGTGGGGCATACTTAATCGTATTCCCTTTGAAGATTTTTCCGTTGTATATTAAGTCAATATCTTTCTCGATGGCATAATCCTCTTTGTCGATTCCAAAGAACTCAACACTGCCTGGCTTTTTTACGTTATCTCTAACTCCCTTTTTGGAAAGGTCAAGAATATTTCTGGAACCACCAGTCATTTCTTTTGTCTCAATCCACATCGCAGAAGAATCTATCGAGGTAGTTTGCGAGTATGTACCAGCTTCATTACCATCACCTTCGGTATATACGTTTTCTACTACGGTCTTTTTCCTTCCCTTTTTAGGCTTTCCAATTTGGACGGACGAAAATTTCTCCTTTAATTTCTCACGATCTGAAACTGTAGCTTTGTTCTGCTTATTTTGCTCATTAAATTGAGTTCTTGTTTCTTTTGATGTTAGAACAATCTTATTATTGTACAGTAGATCAATGATTTCCTGCGTTAATGGTTGGCAGTATGTGGAATCATTGGAAAGTATTGCATTATAGTAATCATATATATCGCTTATCAGACTCTTATCCTGTTCGTCATCGCCTTCACTTGTAATGCATAAAGACGCTTCGATGTTTTGATATAGTCCTGATACCGTTAAATTTGAAGATCCAACCATTACCATGTTCTTGTTATCTCCTTCAAACGAGTAGATTTTAGGATGATAGACAATTCTATTTGAAGAGTGAACAACGAAAGTATTGATACTATCCAGGCTTAATAATAGCTCTAATGCTTCTTTCGATGTACCATGTAAATCTACACCGACATAAAGTCGTATTTGACCACCAGCAGCAATAAACTTATCGAATCCTTCTTGTAACTGCTTAATTCCGTCCACACTTACGAACGCTACAAATGCAGCGAAAGAGTTATATGACGTTTCTTGAAGAGCATTGTTTATAACATCACCTGCAGGTGTTCCTGTACTTTCAGGAATGCCTTGTGCTATGAATTGAATTTTCATTATTTCTTTGTTCGTAAAGACATTAATCGGATTTCAAACTTCAATACTGTAAACTAAACGACTTTTTTTATTTAATTGGAACAATCTTTCCAAATCTTTTCCAAGGAAATTTAGATTTGTATTGAATTATCAAATTAGCCGGAACATGTAATGTCGCATATTCTACTTGTGAATTTTCAAAAGCTGACAAATCTGTATTTGGTATAATTGTAGAATAGCAATATACATCTGTTAACTCTTCGCAGCCTGCAAAAGCACCAGATTCAATTACCTTGACAGACCTTGGAATAACTACTTTTTTGAGTGACTTGCATCCCCAAAAGCTACACCACTCAATTTCTGTAACAAGATTTGGTATTGTAACAGATTCAAGAGCTTCACAACTGCGGAATGCGTCACTTTTAATACGTCTAACAGATTTTGGTAATGTCGCCTCCTTCAGGGAAATGCATCCGTAAAAAGCGCCACTGCCTATTTCTGTTACGGTATTTGGTATGTTGACCTTTTTTAGGCTCTTACAATTAATGAATACATATTGGTTCACTTTTGTGAAACCTGAAGGTATGCTTACTTCTGTTACAATATTTTCATTAAGCAGAAAGTTGTCAGCTCTGTATAGTGGATTTGCAGATTCGTTTCGGAAGTCGATATTTAACCATGCATTCATATCGCTAATATGTACGGAATTTGCATTGTTGTATTTTAACTTAAAAGCATCGCCCCATACTTCTTTAATGCTATTTGGAAAATAAAAAGATTCTATCTGCTCACATGTTGTAAACGCACTACCTTGAATTTTTGTTACTTCGCATTCTACACCTTCGTAGGTAACAGAGCTGGGAATATTAACGTCAGATGATTTACAGTTATATGCATCTAATAGAATTGCAACTTTCGCTTTTTTGATTACTTCGTACTTGATTCCATTGACTTCAATTTCGTCTGCAAAACTAATTGCAGAAACAAGAAAACAAAGTAAAAGACATGTAATATATTTGAAAGACTGTATCATATTTTGTGAACTGAGTTAAATGCATTATAAGTATATTAAATGCAAATTTACAAAAATTACTTCATATATTTACAAATTCTACCCCAGTTCGGGATAAGATTTTGTTCATAAAAAGTTGGTAGTCTCATAAATATT
>OGJX01000303.1_pt1 | contig 56764 bp, 41 predicted proteins | sample 1572381 | NCBI WGS metagenome assembly OGJX01 (sample SAMEA2582085, study PRJEB24529) | metagenome | biome: Human gut stool | place: China | collected 2011
CTGATATTTGCCGGGAACCACACGCATGGTATTGGTCTGGGAATCCCAACCTTCGAAACTCTGACGAGGCAGACTGATGGTTACCTGCTGCTTCTCGCCTGCCTTCAAAGTAATTCGCTTGAAAGCTTTCAAGGTCTTGATAGGACCCTCAGCATCATCCATTCTACGGATGTAAACCTGAGCCACTTCCGTTCCTTCCCTATTACCTTTATTAGATAAAGAGAAACTCAAGGAATAAGCCGAAGAATTCTTCATTTTTCGTTCTTCATTCTTCACTCTTCGTTCTTCACTCTTAACTTTCTTCAATGTCGGCTTTCCATATTCATACGATGTATAGCTCAATCCATGTCCGAATGGGAAGAGAGTCTCGCCCCTAAAGTAACGGTAGGTGCGATTCTTCATCGTATAATCGAGGAAATCAGGAAGATCATTCACGCTCTTATAGAAGGTTACCGGAAGCTTGCCCGATGGATTCACCTCGCCAAAGAGTACCTTTGCCACGGCTTCTCCACCCCGTTCGCCCGGATACCAAGCCTGAAGGATAGATTCCGCATTCTCTGTTTCTGGAACCATGGCAATGGCACTGCCCGAACAGTTGACGAACACCACTCGCTTGCCAGCCCGATGCAACATCTCCATCACCTTGCGCTGAGCCTGAGGCAATTCGATATCAGTTCTGTCGCCACCCTTGAAACCCGGCTCAGAAACCTTCATCTCCTCACCCTCAAGACTAGGAGAGATTCCGCCTACGAAAACCACCACGTCAGCATCGCCAACCTCAGCCAGAAGCTGAGACTCGGTTGGCGTATAGTTCTTCACAATGTCAAACTGCATCACCGCCATATCGGTCTTCTGGAAATAATCCACCTGTATCTTCATCGGCTTTCCCGCCTTCACGGAAATTGGCTTGTTGAGCATCTGCACACGGGCACGTCCCTTCCATACATTCGCCACCGTATCGCCATCAATGATGAGCCGGTAACCATCATCGCACCCCATTCTGACGTTCAAGGTTTCATCCTCTTCCGGAGTAAACACGCCCTCGTATCGGGCAGAGAAATCCGTAAGATTCACTCCCGGTGCAAAGACGGTATTTCCGCCATTGCTCTGGTTGATAGGCGAAGTCATCATGGCTGTAGCCACCGGCTCGCCCTTCATCTCAGAATTGTTCCAATAAGTAGCCTTCATCCCCTTGCTACCATCGGCAGAAGTCAGGAGATTGAATCGGCTTTCTGAAACTTCATTTCTTGTCAACGTGCAGGCAGGAATATACTTGGCATCCTTCACATATTTTCTGATGCCCTGCAGGATGGTGGTGGTAGAAGTAGGATAACCCGAATAGTTGCCCCATTGCATGATGGAATCGTTGGCATTTGGCCCCATCACGACGATCTTCATTCCTGCTGATTTCAGCGGCAGAAGATTTTTCCGGTTCTGAAGAAGCACGATTCCCTCTTCTGCCATCTTCTCAGCCAAATCCTTATGCGCCTTGCTGGCGATGACGGAAGATGGAATCTGAGTCCAAGGCACGTTCTTGTCCTGATCGAAATCACCCAGGCGGAAACGGGCTATCAGCAGGCGCTTCAAACTCTCGTTCACCTTTTCCTCGCTTATCATTCCTGTCTTCACCGCCTCAGGAAGCGAACGGTAAACGCTTCCGCATTCCACGTCGGTTCCGGCACCAATTGCCTGCGCCGTAGCCTCAGCCGGAGTCTTCGCCGTACCATGTCGGCCGGGCACATAAAAGTCGTTGATGGCTCCGCAATCGGAAGTTATCAATCCCTTGAATCCCCATTCATCACGAAGAATCTGTCGTTCATACCTGGCATTGCTGCAACAAGGTGCTCCGTCAATCCGCTGATAGGCGCACATCACCTCTGCCACATTTGCATCCTGCACCAGTGATTTGAAGGCAGGCAGATAAGTCTCCCACAAATCACGCTCAGGCAAATCCTCTACATTGAAACTGTGCCGGTTCCATTCCGGACCACTATGAACGGCAAAATGCTTGGCACAGGCCAGGAGCTTGACGTATTGGGGAGCCTGTGAGGAAGCCGGAGCCAGAACTCCCGGAGCCGACATCGGTTTGCCATCAAAGGTCTGTCCCTGCAAACCATTCACCACAGCAAGTCCCATTCTTGTGGTCAGATAAGGATCTTCTCCATAAGTTTCCTGTCCACGTCCCCATCGTGGGTCGCGGAAGATATTGATATTCGGAGTCCAGAAACTCAGACTCTGGTAGCGCTTGATGTTGCCGCTCTTCTTCGCCTCCTGCGCCTTGGCTCTTGCCTCATCGCTCACGGCAGTAAACACCTTATATAATAAGGTATCGTCCCACGAAGCCGCCATGTGCATCGTGATAGGAAAAACGGTAACAAATCCGTTTCGTCCCACTCCATGCAGCGCCTCGTTCCACCATTGAAACTGCGGAATGCCCAATCGGGCAATGGCTGGCGAAGTATCCATCATCAACTTCATCTTCTCTTCCAAGGTAAGACGGGAAAGCAAATCATTGGCTCTAGCCTCAACAGAAAGGTTCGGATTCTGATAAGGAAGCAGTTGCTGGGCACTGGCTGAAAGCGACATCGCCATCAGCATCGCCATAGAAAGTAGTTGTTTCTTTATTGATTTTTTATAATTTATTTGATTCATGCATTGATTTTTAAGTTGGTGACCAAGTTACACATTTTTTTTTGAGGATTCCAAAGCTTACACCTAAGGAGGAGACAAAGGCTACCAAGAATATTGAAGTCAAATAACAATTTCGCATAAATGATTGAGGAGGGTGTGTCATAAGTCTGTGACGCACCCTTTTCAGTACGTGCGATAAGAATATACTGTTGCTGTCAGGTAAGACCTGCATAAAGACCCTATTCCGGTTGGTCTTTTTCATTTTCAAATAGCCAAATCACAATCCTTGGCAAGGACAACAAAATGTAAAGGAAATGATTACTATCCGTGCCCAAGAGGGGCAAGCTGCTTGCCCCACTTGAGAAAGCACCTTGCCCCTGTTGGGCAAGCACCGTGCCCCAAAATGGACAAAAGTATCCTTGGAATGAGGCTTTTATGTCAATACAGATAGAACATCCTTTCCATCATCTGCCATTTCTGGTCAGACGTGGCATCGGCGGCACATTCCTGGAACATCGCCACATGGCGTTCCCATTCCTCCTGTCGGGGCAGGGTGGCAAGACGCGCCATCGCCTCGTCCCAGCAGAAGTCAAGCGGAGCGTCAACGATCATCACAAGACGGTTGCCAAGGATGTATATCTCCATCTCCAGTATTCCCACTGCTTTTATTCCCTCTTCTATCTCTCGCCAGAAATGATCCTTGTCGTGAGCCTTGCGGTATTCCTTCATCAGTTCTGAGTCGTCTTTCAGTTGCATGGTCTGTACGAAACGCTTCGTTGGCTGTCCGTACTCCTTGCTCTTGTATCCTTCCGTGTTCATAATAGTATTCTGTTAGTTGTAATTATTCAATGCTTGCATATTAGCTTCTTTATTCACAATAATGGTGTCATGTAAAGCGGAAAATATGTGATACCATCTTCCACCTTGTAGTCGGCTGCATGCAAAACCGTAGGAGAGGTCATGTATTCTCCAAACTTCTTCATACACTTTGTTATGGAAGACAATGTATAGTTCTTGCCACTTTTTACTTCTATCGGGCGAATATTATGACGTGTTGTCACTTTGTCCTTTTGGAGCAAGAAGTCTATCTCCATACGGTTTTCGGCTTCTTCGGATGACTTACTATAGAAAAAGAGTTTGTTGCCGCTGGCAGTCAGCATTTGTGCCACAATATTCTCTATGAGCATCCCTTCGTTCACCTCAAGTTTTCCAAAGAGCAGTTTCTGATAAATCTCTGACGAGACAATACCCTTTTCGTCAAAAGCGTGACTGATTAATAAGCCCGTATCGTTCATGTAGCACTTCAGAGTGGTACGGTCTTCATTCATCTTCAGTCCGATGTTCGGCTCAGTCGAGTTGTAGCAGATGTTGACAACTCTTGCGTCCTTCAGCCAGAAGAAAGCATCATCCCAATCACGATATTTTGCACCTGGTTTTAGAGCTGACAGACGGAACTTCTTCTCATGCGTTGAAAGTTGAGGAGGAATCTGATCGAAAACAGACACCACCTTGTCGGCAATCTCACTTGCGTAATTGAAGATGTCGTTACGGTAGATGGTCAGCACGTCGCGCTTGGCGGCATCTACGGCATCGAAATCTTTCGTCTCTACATACTTCTTGACGGCTTGTGGCATTCCTCCCACTATCATATAGAGACGAAATACATCCATAGCCTTACGATGGAAAGCCTGTCCCATTGGCTTCTTTTCTGCATACATCTTACGTATCAAGTCCATCAGCATGTCGTTACCAGTGGCCCATAGAAACTCTTCAAAGTCCATTGGGTACATCTGTATAGGGCGCTCTTCGGATGGTAGTACGATGCCCTGCGTATTTTTCTTAATGCTTACCAGCGATCCGGTCTCAATGTAGTCATATCTACCATCTTTCACCAAGAACTTGATGGCAGCTCTCGCCCTAGGACACAGCTGCACCTCGTCAAGAATGATAAGCGACTTGCGTTCGTGTAGCCTCACCTTGTAATGCTGACTCAGATAGAGAAACAGCATATCAAGGTCTTCCAAATAGAGGTCGAACCAGTCTCTGACCATTTGCGGAGCCTTGTTGAAGTCGATGAGAATATATGACTCGTATTCATTCTTGCCGAACTCTTCTACGATATAACTCTTACCTATGCGTCGTGCACCCTCTATGAGCAATGCCACTTCGCCGTTTCTTTTCTCCTTCCAGTCAAGGAGCTGTTTGTATATTTTTCTCTTCATAGTAACGCCTTTTACACCTATTCAAAATATCTATCCCCTATACGATACACCTTTTTGAGATTTTTGACTGTGCCAATATACACCTTTTTGAGATTTTTAATTGCGCATATATACACCTTTTTGAGATTTATCGCAGTGCAAATATACACCTTTTTGAGATTTTTTGCAAGTGTAACGTTGAAAACTTATTGGTGGTGCTATAAGACTGTTATTATTTTGTGACTATATATTTGTTTGTTGCAGAATCTTCATATATTCGTCGTAGGAGATATGCTCGCCGCCCATGGTCTTCAGGTGAGGAGTCTCAAACTGGCAGTCGATGAGCTTGCCGCCATTGTCCTTCATGATGTGTGCCAACTCTATCAGTGCCAGTTTCGAAGCCGACGGCACGAGTGAGAACATGCTCTCGCCGAAGAAAGCCGCTCCGATGTTCACACCGTAGAGACCGCCTACGAGCCTGTCGTCCTTGTCCCACACCTCCACGCTGGCAGCAAAGCCCTGTTCGTGTAGCGCCTTGTATGCGTTTATCATATCTTCGCCGAGCCATGCTCCAGCCTCGTCGTAGCGCAGCTGACTGCAGTTGCTTATCACTCCGTCGAAGTCGCGGTTGATGCTCACGGAGTATTCCTGCTTCCTCATCAGAGTGCGCATGGAGTGGCTCACGTGTATCTTCTCGGGGAATATCACGAAGCGGTCCATGGGACAGTACCACCATACTTTCTTGCAGTCGCGGAAACTGTACCATGGGAATATGCCGTTGCTGTATGCCAGCAGCAGGCGGTCGATGCTCAGGTCGCCGCCCACGGCAAACAGTCCGTCGTCTTCGCCCAGCCTCGGGTCGGGGAAGGCTATTGTGGAGTCTAATCCGAATATCATATTGTCAGTATGCCGTTACGGTTTGTGGTTTATGCATTATCTGCCGACTGGCTTTTTGAACCGCTTCTGACAGCCATCACGCCGTTGTTGAAGTCCACTGCCAGAGTGCTGCCCTTCTTTCTCTTTCCAAACAGAATCTCGCGCATTATCAGCGGTTTCAGTTCGTGGGCAATCACGCGGTCAGCCTCTCTCGCTCCATATTCCTTGGTGAAACACTTCCCGAGCATGTGTTCGAAGGCAGCGTCGCTGATCTTCAGGGTCAGTTCCTTGGCAGCCACCTTGTCCTTCAGTTCCTTCAGCTTCTTGTTGAGGATGAGGCGTGCCATGTTCTTGTCCATCTCGTTGAACACCACGATGTCGCTGAGTCGGTTGATGAACTCCGGCTTGAAAGTCTTCTTCACCTGCTTCATCATCGCCTCACCTTTCGTCACATTTCCCGTGAATCCCACGTTGGCCTGTGCGGCGAACTGTGCTCCGGCGTTTGATGTCATTATGAGGATCACGTTGCGGAAGTCAGCTTTCTGTCCGCGGTTGTCGGTCAGACGGGCATAGTCCATCACCTGCAGCAGTATGTTGTATATGTCGCTGTGAGCTTTCTCAATCTCGTCGAGCAGCAGCACGCAGTTTGGAGTCTTCCTGATGGCGTCGGTGAGCAGACCGCCGTCCTCATATCCCACGTATCCCGCCGGCGAACCGATAAGTTTCGCCACGGCGTGTTTCTCCGTGTATTCCGACATGTCGAAGCGCACGAGCTCCACTCCGAGCACTTTTGAGAGCATACGTGCCACCTCCGTCTTTCCCACTCCCGTAGGACCGACGAAGAGCAGCGAGGCGAGCGGTTTGTCGTCTTCGGTGAGACCTGCCTTAGCCATCATCACCGCCTCCGTCACTTCGTCAATCGCCTTGTCCTGTCCGTAGATGCTTTCGAGCATCCTCTCGCGCAGGGTCATCAGCGCCCCGTTGTCCTCCTCCTTGAGAGCCGTAGCCTGAATCTTGCACACCTTGACGAGGATGTCGTCGATGAGGCTTTTCGTCACCCACGACCGGCGGCGGTTCTCCACTGGGTGTACCTCCAGATAAGCCCCCGCCTCGTCGAGAAGGTCGATTGCCTTGTCGGGCAGGCAGCGTCCTGATATATGCTTCGCACTGGCTGTCACGGCATATTCCAGAGCCTCCTTGCGATACGACACCTTGTGGTATTTCTGCAGGCTCGGCTGCAGGCCGGTTACTATCTTTATCGCCTCCTCAACCGAAGGCTCCTTGATGTCGATGGTCTGGAATCGGCGCGTCACTGCACCGTCCTTTAGCATCTTGCGGTTGTATTCCTCATGCGTGGTGGCACCCACGAAGCATATTGCGCCGCTCTCAAGATAAGGCTTGAGGATGTTGGAGGCGTCGGGACCACCGTCGCTGCCTCTGCCGGCGCCGATGATGTTGTGTATCTCGTCGAGATAGAGTATGGATTTCTCCTTGCTCGCACCGTCGAGGATCAGTTTCAGACGCTTTTCGAAGTCGCCCCTGAACTGTGCTCCGGCGAGCAGCTGTCCCATGTCCATGCCGTATATCGTGGCACCCTTCAGCCTGTCGGGCACCTGCCCCTTGTTTATCAGGTTTGCCAGTCCGTATATCAATGCCGTCTTGCCTACGCCTGGATCGCCCACGTGCAGAGGGTTGTTCTTCTCCATCCGGCATATCACCTGTATCGTCCTGTCCAGCTCCTTCTCTCTGCCTATCAGCGGCGTGTGGGTCTTGGCAACTTCAGAAATGTTGGTCACAAGACTCTTCCAGTCTTCCGGACTCGTGAACGGCATCGGCTGGCCGTCGTCGTCAAACATATCATCGTCGTCGTCGAGGTCATCATCGTCGAGGTCGGGAGTGTCGTCTTCATATTCCAGAAACTGCGGATATGCTTCGGTGAGGTATTCCATGAATTCGCTCTCATGGTCTTCTATCGCGGTGTCAAGTATATAGGCGGCCATAGAGTCCTGCAGATTGGCGAGTGCCACAATGTATTCTCTCACGCCGGCGAATTCTTTCTTGAATCTCTTGGCTATGGTGCATGCGTTTTGTACCAGGTCAGTAAACTGTGCCGATGGAACGGGCACCTGGTATTTGCCAAACTTCTTGTCCTGGTCTTTGAGATATTTTGTGAGTCTTGCATGCAGCTTGTTGTAGTCCACTCTGCTCTTCTGAAGAGCCAGCTTGAACGGCTCCTGCTGTATCAGTCCCATCAGCAGATGCTCCGGCATTATGTATTCGTGTGCCATGCTTACGGCAATGTCCAATGCCGTCTCCACCGCTTTGTTTATGCTATGTGAGTTTCTTAATTCCATACTTTCCTTCTTTCTGTTTCCGTTTTGTCTTGTCTTTTGTGCCAAGTCTTAAACCCGAATCGGTCATTAGGCCGTTTATAGAATTATTTAATGACTGCTTGCAGTCTTTTGTTTTTTATAAGGCGTCTTTTGTCTGTTTTTAATTCGCAATAGCTCGCTATTACTCATTAAAAGCCAAACAAAATCCACTCTTCTAAAAAAGCAAAATCCAAGCAAGCCCTAATGGCCGATTTGGGTTAAATTCTTCTGCTCTCCGTATCATTCTGGTTCGTATGTGGTCTTGAGCGGAAAGCCCTTCTCCTGTGCCATCAGAGTGACGGTGCGCACCTTCGTTCGTGCCATGTCGTAGGTGTAGACACCTATCATAGCCGAACCTTCGTGGTGTATCTTCAGCATCAGCTGTTCTGCGTCATCGGGAGTTCTATGGAATATCTCTATCAGCACCTTGATTACGAATTCCATCGTCGTGATGTTGTCATTGTGCATCGTCACTTTGTACATCCGGGGTTTCTTGTATCTTGTCTTTTGTCTTATGTCTGATTGTTGCTGTGGCATAATTGTATGGGTATTGATTATTTGATATTGTTTCTCTCTGTTCCGCCTTCCGTCAGAACTTGAACATCAGCTTGAACCTCACTCCCTGTTTGTGAGCCGTAGGCAGGTCGAGATAGTTGAGGCGTCTCACGTACTGCACGCTGAGCACCTTGAAGATGTTGCTCACTCCAGCCACGATTTCCACATAGGGCTTGTTCTTGTCCATCAGGTGGGCACCGTCGGGGAATTGCATCAGCTGCGTGTTGCCGATATTACAGGCAGAGTATGGGTTGTTCTTCTCTGTCAGGTTGCCCCACAGACATTTCACTCCTATATACTCCCTCCACTTGAGCTTCTTGATGAACGGGATGCGGTTAAGTATCTTGCCGTTCATGTTCCACCACACGTCGATGCTGGCATAGCGGTCGTTCAGGAACTCCATGTTGTTGATGAGGTTGAACGTGCCGTATTGTGCGAGATACGACAGGTTGGCGGCTGGCATGATGAGCAGCGGGAACGGCACCTTGTTCCATTGTATTCCGCCTCTGAGGTCAACGTTCAGGTCGCCCCAGCTGTTCATCCAGAAGCGCTTGTATATCGTGGCTTCGGTGAAGTTGTAGTTGTAGTCGCCTCCCAGCACCCCCTTCACTCCCATCGTGTGCGAGATGGTGAAGACAGGAGCCTCGCGGTTGACCGACACTCTGTTCTGCTTTGTGTTCACCACCGTTTCGCCCGGTGCATATCTCAGCATCACCGAGGCCTCTGTGGTGCGTATCTTCCATGGCTCTGCCGGAGCCACGCCGTTTGCCGACAGCGGTATGAACTTCAGGTCGCCGCACGCCTCATTCTCTTCGGTCTTCAGCTTCGCCATAGCCTTCAGTCCGCCATACCATTCGTATTCGAAGGCGAGCTGCTGTCTGTTGTAGAACATCATCTCCTTCACCTTAGTCCACTTCAGCGATGTGAACACGTTGTCCTTGTCGGTAATCAGGAACTTGTCCGACGGTGAGCATACGTCATGCGACGACGACAGTGTCAGCGTGCGCTTCGGGTATTCGTGGGGCAGATACTGCTTGGCGTTGAACGAGTAGGTGAGGTCGGCATTATAGTAGTTCTTCCTGCTGCCCCAGCCGTGGGCGTAGTAGCCCTTCAGAAACCAGTGCCTGTTCAGGTTTGCCGTAGTCTGTCCGCTGAGTCGCGTTCTCGTTCCGTCAACGAAGTTGCTCGTGATCATCGTGTTTATCGGTCCGATGTCGAATTTGCTCGGTGTCTGCTGCGATCCCGTCTCCACGAAATTCTCTATCGCCACCTTGAGGGCGAAGAGAGCGTATTTGAAGTTGCGCGAGTTCTCTATGTCGCGCAGAAACTGCGGCATCCTCGCCTCCGACCTCGTCAGCGGCACCATTCTCACCTGCTGCCAGAACATCCTGTCGCGGATCTTGGCGTCGGGCTGGTATATCTCCTTCTGCTTCCCTTTGAAATGTTTCGCCGGTATGGAGTCGAAAAGATAGTCTGTCATCCGCGTGTTTCTTATCACTATCGCCTTGGTGAGTACGCTGAGCAGTGACAGCTCCGCCACCATGTCGTCTTGCGTCAGCACCCATTCGCCGTTGTCCAGCTTGGTGTAAGCCTGCTGTATCTGCATGCCCTCCACGAAGTTCACTCCCGACTTGGAAGGTAGCGTCAGATGGCAGCGCTTCACGTGGAGCGTGGAGTCCTTCACAATCCACAGTTCGCCGGAGAATCCGAAGTCCTGCTGGTTGTTGGGCAGGAACTGCAGATGGAAACACGAGTCGCGCTCCACCTTCACCGTGTCTACGATATAGTATCGGTAGAACTGTATGGCGTCTTTTCCTATCGGACTGGTGAAGCGTGCCTGCAGCAGTCGTATCTGGTCGTCGTAGATGTTCACGTTGCTGAACACGTCTTTCATCACCGTGCCCATCACCTCGCCGGTCTGTATGAACTTGTTCACGCCGTCCATGTGCTGTCCCACGATGATTGTCTTTTCCGAATGAGGGTCCTTGCGGTATATCTGCCGCGAGATGGTCTCGTCAACCATTACCGGCATTATCAGCTTGTTGTTGTATGGGCAAGCCTCCACCTGGTTCACCATCCAGTTGGTCTTCTTCGTGCCCTTCCTTTCCAGTTCCTTCGGCGAGATGTCGTTCACCGCCAGTGTCAGCTTCTGGTATTTGGCATATTGGAAGAAGTCGTGATTTTCTATGTCGGTGCGCTTCTTGGCTGCTATCACCCGTCGCATCAGTGCCACGGCAGGGTTTTCCTTTCTCTTGTATCTCTTGCGCTTTGACTTCACCGTCACTCCCGACAGACTCTTGGTGTCGGGCTTCAGCGTGATGCGCATGTGGTTGGGAGAGTTGGTGCCTATGAGCAGTTTGAGGTCTTGATAGCCCACGGCGCTGAATGTGGCATACCAGCCGTCGTGCTTCTCTATAGTGAACCGACCTCCATTGTCACTCACATACGATTTGCCGTGCCCCTTATACCTGATGCTGGCAAGGGGTATGCTGTCGCCGGTGGCCTCGTCAACGATGACACCGGTGATCTGCTGTGCGCTCGCCATGAGGGTGGAGAGCAGCAGCAATATGAATAATGATTTCAGTCTTTTCATTTCTCTCTTGATTTTCGGAATTGTATCCTTATGCAGTCTTCATCAGACAAAGGTGAGCTCCTTCGCCCGTCATTCCGCCAGCGACAGAATCTCCTTCAGACTTCCTATCACCTTTTCGGCAACGGGATTCTCCACCACCTCGTCTGTCCATCCTTCGCCTTTGAACCATATCGTGTGGCAACCGATGGAGTGGGAGGGCAGGATGTCCTTGTCGTAGCTGTCGCCGACCACTGCCACCTCTTCGGCTTTCATGCCGAGCCGTTCCACTCCCAGGGCGAAGATGCGGGCGTCGGGTTTCCTTATTCCCACTACTGCCGACTCTATGATGTCGCCGAACAGATGGTCGAGGCTGAACTCGCGGAGCACGGTGGCGATATTGCCATAGAAGTTGCTCACGAGCACGAGTGGGTATTTCTTTGCCAATTCCTCCAGCACCAGTGCAGACTCCTTTGTCGTTTGCATGGTCTGCTGATACACGTCGTCGAGGATTCTCTTGAGATATCCTGTGGCGTCGCCCAGATTCCTCTTCTCCTCCAGCCATTGCAGCTGCAGCCTTATCTTAGCCTGCAGTGTGTCGCGGAAGGTGAAGTCGGGTTTCACTATCGGACTGGTGGCAAGCGTGCGCTCGCCGTATACGTAGGCATCTCTGAAATCCTGTTCGCCTACGGGCACTCCGGTTCTCTCATACCCGTGCCACAACACCTTTCCCCAGTGGTTGCCTCTGGTGTCGAGCGTACCGCCGTAGTCAAAGATAAATCCTTTAATCCGCATCGTCAGTCCTCCTTGATATCTGTATTGTGGCAGTCTTCTGACTCCTTGTTCTCATCGGATTCCTCCTTGTTCTCATTTTCCTTCGTCGCTTTTGCCTCGCTGCAGGCTACTATTCTCTGCACCATTTTGTGACAGAGGTTCTCGTGCTCATGGTGCATGTATATATACATAATGTTCATCACCACGATTTCAAACAGCAGATATAGCCATGGCAAGTCTATCAGACAGGCGATATACAGGGCGATGGCTCTCATGTTGAAGGTGAGCAGGTTGGTGTATTTCATCAGCGGACGGCTGCCGGCAAGAAATTCCTCTTTCAGCGCAGCAGGCAGGTTCAGCGGTGCACCGTAGCGGTTTGTCGCCTCTGCCATCATGAGTTGGAAATTCTTCGTGCGTCGCTCCTGTGTGGCGCAGTATTTGGCGTAGTTGTAATAGAAGGCACGGAAGAAGAGCGCCTTCTTGGGCTGCTCGCGGAAGATCCGCCATTGTTCCTCCGACTTGTCGAGTTCGCTGCCCTCCTTGCCTTTCAGGAAAAACAGGTGTATCTGTCGGTAGTAGTCGGAGAGCAGACATTGCGGCGAATGGCTCATGATGCCAGCCATGAATGCCATCACCCATATCCATGGTCCCCAGGTCACGTCGGTGCCCGGAATCAGTTCGGTCATCATTCTCATTGAGAGGGCGAAATACACGCAGAAGAATGTAACGTCAGCCGAGAAGCCGTCGAGCACTCGTCCAACGAGTGTCTTCTTTCCTGTCAGTCGTGCCAGCTGTCCGTCGGTGGAGTCGCAGAAGTTGCTCAGCATCATCAGCACCACTCCCCAGATGTTATATTCCAGTTCGCTATGCCAGAACATCCATCCTGCCGCTGCTCCGAGTATCATGCCGAGTATCGTTATCACCGTTGGGTGTACTCCGAGGCGTTTCCACAGCAGTGTGAACACCAGTCCTATAGGTCGTGTGAAATACACGTCCAGCCATTCTTCCGTATCTTTAGATTTCATTGATGCCTTGAGCATCTCCTTAAATGTTGCCATGTCGTTTGTTATGTTTGTTTTATTAATTGAAGATCCTCAGCAACCTTATTAGCCATTGCTGTCTTATCAGTAGTCGTCACCAGCCATTGCTGTCTGTCCCTCCCCTACGGGGGAGGTTAGGTGGGGGCTGATGACAATACTCTGAGTTACTTTTCTTATCATCTTCAGCCCCCTCTCGTTCTCCCCCGTAGGGGAGATGCAGGTTACTCCGTTACTGTCTTTCCTCTGAGGTTACTCCGTTACTGTCTTTCCTCTGAGGTTACTCCGTTACTGTATTTTCTATGCAGGTCACTTCGCTATTGTCTTTCCTCAGCAGTCGTCAACAGCCATTGCCATCTGTCCCTCCCCTACGGGGGAGGTTAGGTGGGGGCTGATGACGTCACTCCGCTATTGTCGCTATTGCCTCTGCCGCATCGTGTCGGCAGACGGAGAAGCTGGGCCAGTCGTTGAAGTCGATGATGGCATACGAACCGTCGGACCTCACTATGCAGTCGCCGCCATACACCTCTATTCCCGTAAGCTGAGCCAACCGCGAGGCGTCGCTATGCAGGGCGGCAATGTCGAAGGACGTGTGGCGTGATGTGCCGTTGCGTCTCTCGTCGCCGAACTTCGAGAATCCGCCATCCGTAGGGTAGGTAGTGTGGAAGAATGCCGTTCCTGCCACACCGTAGAATTTCACGAGGTCGCCGTCTACGTGTGCCGTTGTCACGATGTCGGTTATTCCTCTCTTTCTGAATTCCTCTGTGATGATGTCCCTCTCTTTCTCGTCGGCAGCAAATCTCACGTCACCCTTCTCCTGCGCCGCCTCGTCGCCTCGCTTTATCCACCATCCGTGGTCGCCGTGGAGTGGGGCACAGGGAATGTCGTTCTCTCTCATTATCCTGTCGATGACGCTCCTTGTGGCGTTGAGGACAGGTTGCGGACGGTTTATCACTCTCGCTCCCTCACCTTCCATCTGCGTCAGGATGTCGAGTGCTTTCCTGCTCCTTGCCATAGAGAGGACAAGTAGTGGGGCGCTGGAGTGTGGCAGATGGGCGTCTGGCAGTCTCTGCATCAGCGGCATCCCTTCCGTCTCGATGTCTTCTTCCCTTGTTTTATATATGTTATATCGTGTACTGAGCTTTTCGCATACCGCATCCATGATGGCTTTGTCGCGCTCCACGGAATTTGGCGAATATCTCTCAGCCCGATATATGGAGATTAATTCATACTTCACTTTCATAATTCATAATTTCCCCCGCTTGTCCCTCATAATCCGAAGTACCCCCTCATAATCCGAAGTACCCCCTCATAATCCGAAGTAACTAAGTCCCTCTCCCTTCAGGGGGAGGTTAGGAGGAGGCTTTTGAGTCCCTCCCCTACGGGGGAGGTTAGGTGGGGGCTGTTGTCAGCGGCGAGGCTATTGACGTCGTTGTAGCAGATGTCAGCCGATGTGTATGCGCTTAGGAGTCCCTTCCCTTTAGGGGAGGTTAGGAGAGGCTTCATACTCTCAAAAACTCCTCTGCCTTCCCGATGTCGCTCTTGTGGTCGATGTCGAGGATTTTGCTGAAGGGGAAGGCCTCCAGATGCAGTCCGTCAGCCACCATAGCCCTTTGGAAATTCCTCATTCTGCTCTCTCCGCGCTCTATGCAGGCATGCAGCGTGGCGATGGATTTTGGGGACAGTCCGTAGATGCCGCCGGAGATATATCGGCAGGAGTCGCTATGGTCGAGGAATCCCGTGATGGTCATCGTCCCGTCGGTATCCACATACAGCGGTTTCTCATCGTCGATATAGTCGGTCACCGCCATCAGTCCGTCAGCTGAATATGTCTCCATCGCATCATTCAGAGCCATGATATAGTTGCTGAACTCCTTCTCGCGGAATATCGTGTCCACGGTGGTAAGACAGTATGGTGCGCCCTCCAGATACCGGCTTATCTCGTAAAGGCTGTGCATGGAGCTGGGTGTGCTCTTCACCACGAAGCGCAGCGGGATGCGTCTGCCGTTGAGTCCGTCCTCCTGAATCTTCATCAGGTGGCTGCTGACGAGTGTCGTCTTGTCGTTGCAGATCACTACAATCTCCTCGGCGTTGTTGTCAGTGAATATCCTTATCAGGCGATCGATGAGCGGTTCGCCATTCACCTCCACGAGTGGTTTCGGCATATCTATTCCTTCGGTGGCGAGCCTTGATCCTTCGCCGGCTGCTATTATTGCGTATCTCATATCTCTTGTCGTTGTGGTCAGTTGAGGTTTTTGCTATTGCAGACTTCAACCCAAATCGGTCATTAGGCCGTTTGTTTTCCTTCAAGTGCCTATATTCTGCAAAGTTATCTAAATCCTCTGTAATAAGAAAACAATTTCTTCTATTTAAGTTTTTTTTGTTAGTAGATGATGTGATTCCTTGCTCCTCGTCTGTTTATACCCAGATTTGCATGTTTCGATTATGGAGTGTTTCTCTTATATTGTCTAAAAACCAGAGTATTTGTCAATGAGCAAAATACAACAAGGAATATGTATTTAGGGATTAACGCTTTTGCCCTTTCAGGGCGTACCAATGATAATCCCAAAACGGTCATTAGTCCGTTCAATGTATAATTTTAATAACTGCTTGCAGTCTTTTGCTTTTTATAAGGCGTCTTTTGCCTGTTTCTAATTCACAATAGTTTGCTGCTTTCTGTTTTTTTTATATCTTTGCCCACAGCTGTTGCATATTCTACCCCAATTCTGTCGTCAGGCGGTTGGGAGTTTATATGCATACAGAGCAAATGTTGAATTATCTAAACAACTGTGAACCATGAAAAAGTACATATTCCTATGCCTGTCTGTCCTTATGCCGCTGCTGGCGAATGCCCAGGGGATAAAGGGAGCGTGGAACGGACTGCTTGAAGCAGGTCCGTCAAAATTGACAATCGTTTTCCATATCAATGCCGACGGCACCGTTACCATGGACAGTCCGGACCAGGGGGCCACGGGACTGCCGGCAGAGGTGAAATGTCTGCAAGAAGACACCTTGTCTATCGAACTGCCCCAGCTTCGGGCGCAATATACAGGAAAGCTCAAGGGCGAGGAGATTCTTGGCACATTCTCACAGATGGGCTACTCATTCCCGTTGAACTTGAAACGCGGCGAGGTAAAGGTAAACCGTCCGCAGACTCCGCAGCCGCCTTTCGACTATACCATGCAGGAGGTGGCATTCCAGAACAAGGGCGTCGACGGCAAGACTGGTCTTCCAACGGAAGGCGGAGACGCCTGGCTGGGCGGTACGCTTACATATCCAAAGAATTTCAAGGCAGGGATGCCGGTCGTTATCATGGTAAGCGGCAGCGGACAGCAAGACCGCGACGAGGAAATCCTTGGTCACAAGCCATTCCTCGTGATAGCCGACTATCTCGCCCGTCGCGGCATAGCCACGCTGCGCTATGACGACCGTGGAGTGGGCAAGTCGACAGGCGATCCTACGAAGGTCACCATCCAGAGCAACATGCTCGACGCCCAGGCAGGAATAGACTATCTGAGGAGCACGAAGAAATTCGGCAAGATAGGTGTGCTCGGCCATAGCGAGGGAGGCATTATCGGCTATATGCTTGCCGCCAAAGGCAAGGCAGACTTCGTGGTGTCACTCGCCGGTCCCGTGTTGCGTGGCGACAGTGTGCTGCTGATACAAAACCGGGATCTGCTTGCCGTTTCCGGTCTCGATGAGGCAAGTATCGAAAAATACGCAACAGCATTGGGCAGAGTGTTCAGATACAAGATGTCGGGACAGCAGAACAAGTTTGCACAAACTCCCGAAGCACTCATTCCGATGCTGACGGCAGATATCGACCTCCTGCCCGAACTCCGTGCCAACCTCGTTGGCGTGGTGAAGCAGATAGACTCACCATGGCTCATCTCCTATCTGAAATACGACCCGGCAGCGGATATCCGCAAAGTGGAATGTCCGGTGATGCTTCTCATTGGCGACAACGACAAGCAGGTGAACTCAACAATAAACTTCCAGGCAGCGGAGACTCTTTTCAGCAAGACCGTAAGGGCAAAGAGCCTCTTCAAGACGTATTCCAAGCTCAACCATTTCTTCCAGCCGTCAGAAAGCGGTTCTCCGCTCGACTATGCCAAGATAGAGACCACTATTTCAGAAGAAGTGCTCTCCGACATCGGCGACTGGATTTCTGAAGTCGCCAAATAGGATGCAAAGCCGTGTAGAAGTGTCCTTGTGGAGTATTTTTTAGAACCTCTATACAATAAATATTATAAAGCCTCGTTATGTAAACGTGTTTAAACGTTTATACATAACAATTACGCTTGCGCTGCTCCTTTCTGTAGGGGCAAAGGCGCAGTATGACGCATCGTTCAGCCACTACTGGGACATGGAACCTTATTTCAACCCGGCAGCGGTGGGAAAGCAGCCAAAACTCAATGTCGTGGCGGCATACGCCCTCGACATGGCAGGTTTTGAAAACAATCCCCGCACGATGTATCTCGGTGCTGATATGCCCTTCTTCCTGCTCGGCGCATATCACGGAGCCGGCGTGTCTCTCATCAACGACCAGATAGGTCTTTTCACCCACCAGCGCATAGCCCTGCAGTATGCTTATAAGCACAAGCTCTTTGGCGGCAATATAAGCGTGGGCGCACAATTCGGATTCCTGAACGAACAGTTTGATGGCTCGAAAGTGGATCTGGGCGAGTCAAACGACCCGGCATTCGCCACTTCCGACGTGAAGGGAAACGCCATGGACCTGGCGGCAGGTATCTACTACACACATGGCCGATGGTATGCCGGAGTCTCGGCGCAGCACCTCACTTCTCCGCTCGTGGAGCTCGGTGAGACCAACGAGCTGCAGATAGATCCTACATATTATTTGACGGGCGGATACAATATAAAGCTACGAAATCCGTTTGTTACAATACCTACGTCGGTGCTCGTGCGCACAGACACTAAGGCATACCGTGCCGACATATCCGCAAGGATAGTGTATACTAACGAGAAAAAACTCATGTATGCCGGAGTGTCATACAGTCCGACGAATTCCGTCACGGCGCTAATCGGAGGATCGTTCCACGGCATCAACCTGAGCTACAGCTACGAGATGTACACCTCAGCGATAAGCTTGGGCAACGGCAGCCATGAACTGATGGTCAGTTATCAGACCGACCTCAACCTCTTCAAGAAAGGCAAGAACAAGCACAAGAGCGTGAGAATCCTGTGATGCGAAACGGCCGGCAAAACGCTGGCGGCAATAAGAGGGGACGCTCTTGCTGAATAGATACATATAATAAAGAATATAGGAAAAAGAAATATGAAAATGAAGAATAGCATTGTGATCGCAGCCCTGATCTGCGTGGCAACCCTGTTTACGGGCTGCTTCGGCGGAAAGATGGCCACAACCGGCAGGGGAGGCGAGCTGACAGGAACAGGAGGCGGCAGAGGCTTCTCCGAGCCGACGCCGTTCGGAATGACCCTTGTGAAGAAAGGCTTCCTGAAGATGGGACTCGAGAGGCAGGACAGCCTCTGGGGAAAGCAGACCCCTGTGAAGGAAATATCAGTGGACGGATTCTGGATGGACGACACGGAGATAACCAATTCCGAGTATCGACAGTTTGTATACTGGGTGCGCGACTCAATCCTCAGAACACGTCTCGCCGACCCTTCATACGGCGGCGACGAGTCGTATATGATTACCGAAGACAAGAACGGTGACCCCGTGACCCCACACCTCAACTGGAAAAAGGCTCTTCCGCGCAAGCCGAACGAAGACGAGCAGCGTGCCATAGAGAGCCTTTATGTCACCAATCCCGTGACCGGTGAGAAGATGCTCGACGCCAGCCAGATGAACTACCGCTACGAGATTTACGACTACGTTACGGCGGCAAAGCGCCGTAACCGTCTGAATCCATCAGAGCGCAATCTCAACACCGACGTCCAGGTGAACCCGGACGAGGTGGTGATGATTTCAAAGGATACGGCATATATCGACGATGAGGGAAGGATAGTGAGACAGACCATCAACAGACAGCTCACCGGTCCGTGGGACTTCCTCAACACTTACATCGTGAACGTATATCCCGACACTACATGCTGGGTGAACGATTTTCAGAACTCAGACAACGAGACATACATGCGCCTCTATTTCAGCAGTCCTACCTACAACGAATATCCTGTGGTGGGAGTGACCTGGGAGCAGGCAAACGCCTTCTGTGCATGGCGTACCGACTATCTGCTCAAAGGACTCGGAGGCGTGGCGAAATACATCCAGCGCTATCGTCTGCCTACAGAGGCAGAATGGGAGTATGCGGCGCGCGGAAAAGAAGGAAACGAATTCCCATGGGAGAACCGCGACGTGAAGAACGACCGCGGATGCTTCTATGCCAACTTCAAACCAGACCGCGGCAACTACACCCAGGACGGCAACCTGATAACGAGCCGCGTGGGGATATACTCCGCCAATTCAAACGGACTGTATGACATGGCGGGAAATGTGGCAGAATGGACAAGCACGATATATACCGAAGCCGGAGTGACCGCCATGAACGACCTCAATCCGCAGCTTTCCTACAATGCGGCGATAGAAGACCCGTACAAGATGAAGAAGAAGAGCGTGAGAGGCGGTTCGTGGAAAGACCCTGAGTCGTATATCCGTTCGGCATGGCGCACATGGGAATACCAGAACCAGCCAAGAAGCTATATCGGTTTCCGCTGCGTGAGAAGTCTGGCAAGTACAACAAGTTCTAAACAAAAAGGGAGTAAGAAGAAAAAATGACAGTATACAGCAATTTTAACGTGATATACCGCTTGCAGAAGTGGTTGGATAGCGTACCGGGACAGACGTTCATGAACTACGCTTACAGTTGGGGTGCGTCTATCGTTATCCTCGGTACTCTGTTCAAACTCACCCACCTGCCGGGAGCAAACTTCATGCTTTTCCTCGGAATGGGAACAGAGGTTATAGTGTTCTTCATCTCAGCCTTCGACCGTCCGTTCGACAAGACAGCCGACGGTAAGGACCTGCCGACACACGTCACCAAAGAAGAGATAGAAGAAGAGTATGAGGAGGATATGGAAGCCCGCGAGGCAGCAGAGAATGCCGACTCACAACCATTCTCAACACAACCGGCAATGGTACAGCCTGCTGCCATGGCAGGCGTGAACGGTGGCGGAACGATAATCATCGGCGGCGGAATGCCAGCCGGAGCAGCTGCAGCGCAGCCAACGCCATCATCGGAAGCCGACGGCGAGGGACAGGATGCGGCGACAGTTGCCGGAGCAGCTGCAATGGCAGCATCGCAGACTGTGAACATGCAGCAGTGGGTGGCACAGCAGGCACAAGTGTCTCCGGAAATGGCAGAGGCAACGACAAACTATGTGGAGTCGCTCAACAACCTCACCGAAATCATACAGAAGGTGTCGGAGCAGAGCGTGCACCTCACCCGCGATTCAGAGGAGATGGAAAACCTCAACCGCACGCTCACCGGAATCTGCAAGATATACGAGATGCAGCTTAAGGCAGCAAGCGCCCAAATCGGTACGGGTGACCAGATTAACGACAAGCTGCAGAAGATGGCACAGCAGATAGAGCAGCTCAACGCCATCTATGCCCGCATGATAGAGGCAATGACCGTCAACATGCGTGTCGCAGCCCCCGGCACCCCACAGCAATAAAGACAAATCCTTGATTATTAAACAGCATAAAAGTGGCAATAAAGAAAAGACCAATATCTCCTCGCCAGAAGATGATCAACCTCATGTATGTCGTCTTGATGGCAATGCTCGCGATGAACGTCTCGACACAGGTGCTCGACGGTTTCTCCATCGTGGAGGAGAGCCTGCAGCGCTCAACCGACAACTCGGCGAAGGAGAACCAAAGCATCTACGGCAATTTTGCAGAGCAGATGAAGAGCAACCCTGAGAAGGTGCGTGAGTGGTTTGAAAAGGCCACGGCGGTGAAGCGCATGAGCGACTCTCTGTATAACTTCGCTCAGGAACTGAAGGTGGAGATCGTGCGCGAGGCAGACGGTGCAGACGGTGACATCCATAACATAGAAAGAAAGGACGACCTCGAGGCTGCCAGTCATGTGATGCTCGCTCCCGGTACGGGAAAAGGCAAGAAACTCTTCGATGCCATCAACTCCTTCCGTGAACGCATCCTGAAGATGGTGCCAGATGCCTCACAGCATAAGATCATCGCCGGCAACCTGTCGACCACACTCCCCAAGAATGCCAAGACAATGGGCAAGAACTGGCAGGAGTATATGTTTGAAGACATGCCGGTGGCTGCTGCCGTAACGCTTCTCACCAAACTGCAGAACGACGTGCGTTATGCCGAAGGTGAAGTGTTGCACACTCTCGTGGCAAACATTGACATGAAGGATATCAGAGTGAACAAACTCAGTGCATTCGTAATTCCCAACGCACAGACCATCGTGCGTGGCGACAAGTTCTCTGCCCAGATAGTGATGGCTGCCGTAGACACCACACAGCAGCCGAAGATCTACATCGGCGGACGACAGATGAACCTGCGCAACAACACTTATGAGATAGTGACAGGACGGACTGGCGAGTTCAATCTCGCCGGATACATCACGATGCAGAACGGACAGGGCGACGTGATTCGTCGTGACTTCACACAGAAGTATACTGTAGTGGATCCGAGCGCCACGGTGTCTGCCGACCTCATGAACGTGCTCTATGCCGGATATACAAACCCTATAAGCATAAGCATCCCAGGAGTGCCTCTCAACAAAGTGACGGCATCAATGAGCGGCGGTACGCTGCAGCCGGTAGGACCGGGCAAGTATATCGCCCGTCCTGCAGCAGTAGGCAAGGACGTCACCATCACAGTGATGTCGACCACCACCGGTCATCCGCGCCAGATGGGACAGTTCACGTTCCACGTGCGCAAACTGCCGGATCCGACGGCATATCTCGCCATCGGCACCAACCGCTATCGTGGCGGCGGACTCGCCAAGGCATCGCTTATGGGTTCTCACGAAGTGAAGGCTGCAATCGATGACGGACTCCTCGATATTCAGTTCAAGGTGCTCAGCTTCGAGACTGTATTCTTCGACAATATGGGAAATGCCGTTCCTATGGCTTCCACCGGAGCTTCATTCTCGGAACGCCAGAAGAATGCCTTCCGCGGACTCTCCCGCAACCGCCGCTTCTATATCAGCCGTGTCACGGCAGTAGGTCCTGACGGCATCAAGCGAACGTTGCCTTCGTCGATGGAGGTCATCGTGAAATAACAATATGAGAAAAACTATATACGATATATGAAGAAGATATTTCTAATAATATTCGCAGCTTGCCTCACCGGAATGGCGAACGCACAGCCTGCCGCACGCCGCAAACAGCAGCAACAGACCACCTCAAACGCCCAGAACATCACGACGAGGGCTCAGATATCCTTCCCCGTCGCTGCCACTATGGACGAGGACGTGGTTTGGCGCCGCGACATCTATCGCATCATCGACCTCAACGAAGATGCCAATGCCGGACTCTACTATCCTGTTGAGGCAGTGGGTTCACAGATGAACCTCTTCACCTATATGTTCAAGCTCATGATGCGCCAGCGCATCAATGCCTATGAATACAGACTCGACGGCAACGAGGTGTTCAACGACGCATCGAAGATAAAGCCATTGGCATTTCTCGACAATTATCATATATATTATGAAAAGAAGGGCAACGGCATCAACATCGACAACAGCGACATACCGTCGAAGGAAGTGAAGTCGTATTACATAAAGGAGAGTGCCTACTACGACCAGCGTTCAGCCACCTTCCACACCAAGGTGATAGCGCTCTGTCCTATCATGTCGAGAGAAGACGACTTCGGCGATGCTCCTCAGACCTATCCACTCTTCTGGGTGAAGTATGACGACATCGCCCCATATCTGAGCAAGCAGATAATAATGACGAGCGACTTGAACAATGCCGCCACGATGACTCTTGATGATTATTTCACCAAGAACATGTATCGCGGCAAGATATACAAGACCACCAATATGCTCGGCAAGACGCTCGCACAGTATTGCAAGTCTGACTCTGCCATGACCAAGGAGCAGAAACGTATAGAGGGAGAGCTCATCGCCTTTGAGAAGAATATCTGGGGCGACCAGCAGCTCAAGGATTCTCTCGACAGCATCGCCAAGGCTCAGCAGACCGTGAAGGGAAACAAGGTGCGTAAGAAGAACCGCCGTGCCGGTGGATCGGCTACGGAAGACAAACAGACCACTGTAAAGAAGAAATCACGTCGCAGCTCTTCTTCATCCTCTGGCGGAGGCTCATCGTCAGCAAGGGTGTCGGTGCGCCGTCAGCGCCACTAAGAAACATATATACAAGGGGACAAGCGAGGAGCCGTCAGGGTGAGACTTGCTTGTCCTTTCTGCTTATAAAATACCAAAATCCAAGCAAGCGCTAATGGCCGATTGGGGGATAAGATGAACTGGTGTTTTTATTATTCAGACATTAGTTTTATTATAACAACTATATTAACCATAAAACAAAATTAAGCTTATGAAAAAGATTTTCGCTCTTGCCCTCGTGGCATTAGGTATGATGGCTGCAAATCCGGCTCAGGCTCAGATCAAGTTCGGTCTCAAGGGTGGTCTCAACATCACTGATATGTCTATGGACAGCAAGGTGCTCGATGCCTCTAACCGCGCAGGATTCTTCATCGGTCCGTCTGTAAAGTTCACTCTTCCTGTAGTGGGTTTGGGAATCGACGCTTCTGCTCTCTACGACCAGCGTGAGGCAAAACTGAAGGGAGAGGAAAGCGGATATGAGGCAGATCTCAACACCAAGGTTAAGCAGCAGGCTATCAACATCCCTGTGAACCTTCGCTATACCTTTGGTCTTGGCGACATCGCCGGAGTTTATCTTGCTGCCGGTCCACAGTTCGGTTTCAACGTCGGTGACAAGAACTTCGACATGCTGAAGGCTGCCAACTATAAGTTGAAGTCAACGAACTTCAGCGTTAACGTTGGTGCCGGCGTTACTCTCATCAATCATCTGGAGATTGGTTTCAACTACAACATCGCTTGTGGCAAGACCGGTGAGGTGACAGGAAAGAGCGTTGCTACAGAGACTATCAAGAATCTGTTCGACAGCGAAGGCAAGTCTAACGCTTGGCAGATTTCAGCAGCATATTATTTCTGATAAGTGCTGAACGGTTAATTCCCCATTGCCTTATGGGTAAGGGATAAAAAAAGAAGGTCGGTGGACATGATGTTCCTCCGGCCTTTTTTGGATTATCCTTCGTCATCTCATCATTATCACCCTTTTGATGATAAGTCTTTTGTATTCCCGTTTCATGTCGTTTGGCAGGAAAGAGTTGTCTATGAGGTCGATCCATTTTGATATTGCCTTGCCGAACTTGTTAGCCATGTTCTGTATCACCTTCTCGTTAAGTCCCGATGCAGTCATTGCCTTCTCGAAGTCAGACCTCTTTATCTTCCTTTTCTTTCCGTTCAGTGTCAACGCCAGCTCTTCAGTGTCCTGTGGCATCACTATCAGAGTAGACAACAGGTCGTAGGCAGGAGTGAGACAGAATCCCAGAGGGGTCTTGTATAGCGAGAAATTCTTCAGATGCATATCGGAGTTTCCCGTTATCCATGAGAAGACCACCACCTCCCAGAAATTCACAAGATCGAGCTGTGGCACCGCCGAATACTTCTTTATCAGCTTCGCTATCTGCTCATACGACCCCTTGTATTTGTATTCCGTCAGTCGCTCCGACAACTGGCACATGTCTTCCATTGCCGTTTTGCTGCCGTCGGGTTGGCGGTCAATCCTCCGCGTTATGTAACACAGTTCACCGTCGTCGAATCTTATCAGTCCGTGAGGCACTACTGCGATTTTCGCTGCTTCTGCCATATGCATGGTCAGGTCTTCCAGTTCAGGCAGCGAACGGTAGGTATCGGTCTGGGGCTTCAGTATGAAGCGTCCCCACAGACCCACGATGGTGAAGCGGTCAGGTTCGTTCTTCTGGCCATGGTTCACGTCGAGCGACAGTTTCGCCTGCACTCCGGTCAGCGTGGTCTGTGCTCTCACCACTCTCTTTGCCAGTTCTCCAATCTGGCTCCTGTTGTATGGCAGCACCGGTGCCGTCTTCACCCCATACAGTTTTTTTGCGCATGAGGGATGATAGTCAGTCTGTCCCTCTTTCAGCTCTTTGTAGCAATATAGACATTTTGCCATCCTTATTCCCTTTCTTCTTCAATAGGTACCACACTCACTGCTCCGATGCAGTCTTTGCAGCATGCCATGAGCAGCGACATCCTGTCGCGCTGGTTTATCTTCCAACTCTTTTCCGCTATGTCGAGCAGCCACCCCTCAGGAATCAGTCCGTCGAAAAACGGAAACAACACCGTGTCATGGTATTCTTTGTTTGTCAGCGGCATAGTGAGACTTATCGCTTCCGCATTGTCAGAATCGAGATAAGCGCTGTCGTATCTGAAAGTGAATCCCGTCTCGTCTTCCGTCAGCGTGCCGGCAAGACGGTCATGCATATATACTTTTCCTGTTTTCATGCTTTATCCTCCTCATTTCCTATTCTGACCGCTCCCACCTGTCTGCCGAACAGGGCAAGCACCTGGTTCACCTTGTCCAGACGGAGCGTTGTCTTTCCCTGTTCCAGTTCGCGCACGAATCTCAGTCCAACACCCGATTTCTCTGCAAGGTCAACCTGTGTCAGTCCGAACTGCTTTCGCATTTCCTTTACAAATCCCGATAAACTTTTCTCCATATAATTATACCCTTTAGGGTGCAAATATAGTAATTATTATATTTATTTACACCCTTTCGGGTATAAAATTAATATTCAAGATTTATATTACACCCTTTCGGGTATAAATGAAGCCGATCTTCTATTGTGATTTCCTATTATTCCAGGTGGGTTTTAACCTATGGAATGTCCCATAATATAGTTTGGGAAGAGTGTATTTAAGCTTACCTCACCCCAAAGGGACTACTTGCTGTTTGGGGATAAACGTACTACTTGCAGATTGGAGTTAAATGGTCTATTGGCTGAACGGAATCAAAAAAATGAGGGTATGTCAAAAACGACACACCCTCATCAATATTACAGGTTATTAAGATTTAGTAGTTTGTGTTCTGCGGGTCGAAGTTAGTCCAGTTTGCAGTCCAGTCGGTTCCTCCGAATGCTCCCACGTATGCCACTTTCTCGAATCCTGCGAGCAGAGCGTCTGTGAATGAAGCTCCAGTGAGCAGCGGACTGCCGGCGAGAGGACGGTAGCCAGTCATGTCAAACCATCCTGTTGCAGCCTGAGAGTATACGTTGCCCGGCTGTGCGAGGAAAAACTTCGCTGAGAAAGAATCGTTTTCAGGATTGCTGAGCACCTTGTTCTTGTCAGTTCCGATGGCGTCAACGTTAGACATATAGATGTTCTGCAGTTTTAGCAAAGCTGATGTTGCTGCACCCTGGGTGTCACCCAGGTCGTTGTCGAGGATAAGACCTACAGGCCAGCCTACTATCACTGAGTTGAAGCAGCTCAGATGAGAGTCGCGGCGGATTTGCATACCGCTCTGGAAGCGTCCGAGACCAGAACCGTTGTTAGGGTTCATGCTGCCAGCTGTGATATATGAAGCGTCGTTTACGAAGTCAGCTGCACCAGCCTTAGGACCCACGAAGGTGATGTTCGAGAATACGGCAGAGGTGTGAGGGTCAGCATTTGTTCCCTTTGCGTTGTTGTCGCTTTCGAATCCGTTGCTCATAGACTTGTCGGCAATCTTCGGGTCGCGGATGGAGAGACCATACTGCACATGGCCGCTGAATCCGTTGTCGGTATCGAAGTCGTCGTCCCATCCTTTGTAGGCGATGAGGTATTTGCAGTCAACAGTACCGCCGAACCACTCGTAGGAGTCATCGTTAGAGTAAGACACCTGTACGTGGTCGATTTTTGTCTGCTTTCCCACGGAGCCGAGAGTGAGTCCGTTGATTTCCTGGTCCGTTGCGAACGGATAGCCGGCGAACTCGATGCGCACGTAGCTCAGCACACCAGAGTTGTCGTTGTCGTCGTTGCCACCGTGCTTTGTGCGCGGACCGCCTTCAATCTGCTGTTCAGTGGCGTTTGTGCGAGCCTTGCCGCAGATAATGATGCCACCCCAGTCGCCAGGACGGCGGCTGCCGGCAGCCTGCTCAGAAGTGAATACGATAGGCTGTGTCTCAGAACCCTGGGCTATTAGCTTTCCGCCACGCTCTGCTATGAGGGCGGCCTTGGTGTCTTTGTCGCCCTTGATAACGGTTCCCGGTTCGATAGTCAGTTCAGCGCCGTCGGCGATGTAGACCCAACCTTTCAGAATATATGTACCTTTCTTCAGAGTCTGCTTTCCTGTGAACACGAACTCCTGGTCACCGTTTCCAATCTGGGTTCCGTTGTCGTTCACCTCTTTGCTGCCTGCTTTGTCACTCTCCGTGAAGAGCACGTGGTCGCAGGCGTTGATGCCGCCGTTTACTGTCCATACGGCAGTGGAGGCATTGTTCTTTCCGTTGTTGTCATCATCATCGCTGCACGCAGTAAACATTGTTCCTGCAAGTGCGAGGATGCCAAGGCATCCGTAAAATTTTGTCTTGTTCATAATTTATTATTTAGAATAATAGTTTTTTTTGTTGAGGCTAGGCTTTCTAGATATTCTAGCCTATTATAGACTTTCAAGATATTCTAGGCTTTCTAGGTCTTCTGGGAATTCTGGATTATATAGAAGGGGTATGTTCTTAGAGTTTATAGGTGATGCTCAGACCGATGTTGCGGCCAGGCTTGAAACTTCTCGTTATCTGCTCCACCTTCTTTGTGGTGCCGTCGTTGAGGGTTGCCGTCACGAATTCCTTGTAGTAAACCCTCTGGGCGAGAATGTCGCGTATGTTTGCCTTCACCTCCCAATGTGTTCCGAATTTCTTCGATACTGACAGGTCGAGCACGTCGCGTGGCATCTCGTAGCTGTCGGGCACTCTGAGCGCCTCGTTGCCACTTGTCGTTCCTTCGCTGCGTCCCACGCCGATGATTCGCTTTCCGATGCGGTTGTAGAGTAGGGCGGCATCGAGTTGCAGCTTTTCGTTTTTGTAGAAGATACCAGTGTTCACGAGATATGGCGACTGGCCTTGCATAGGACGGTTTTCCATCAGCGTAGTGCCGCTGAAGTTCACTCTGCTCTTTATCAGTGCTCCGTTGAACGACCAACTGAAGTTCGGCAGTCCGATAAACGAGAGGTCTTTCTTTATGTCCACCTCTATACCGTAGTTGTTTGCGTGGTCGGCATTTGTGTAAGAGTATATCAGTCTGTTGCCGCCAGAGAGGGTATATGTCCATTCTATCGGAGCGTCGAAATATTTGTAGAACAGTGCCACAGAGATCAGTTCGCCTCTTGATGGGTAGAACTCGTAGCGCAGGTCGAGGTTCTGCACGTAGCATGGTGTCAGTTCCGTATTTCCCTTCACGTCGGCGGCGAGGTCGAAGTCGTAGAACACCGACGGTGACACTTCGCGGAACTCCGGGCGGTTCACCGTCTTGCCGTATGAGAGGCGCAGCTGGTGTTTGTCGGAGATTTTGTATGTGGTGTTGAGCGACGGGAAAAGGTCGCTGTATTTATAGAAATGGCTCAACGGGCTCGGGCGGTCGTCGCGGGTGTTGGTCACCAGTTCCATCTTGTCGTATTCATAGCGCACGCCGGCATATACGTTCAGTTTGCCAAGGGGTAGGGTGGCAGCAAGATATCCGGCCCCCATAGTGTTGTGTCCCTTATAGTTGTCTCTCATGTTCGGCTCTTCCAGCAGATACAGCTTGTCCTGTCCGAAGTTGTCACTGTTGCTCAGCAGTGTAGGTAAATCGCTTTTGCGGAAGTCCGCAGGCAGAGTGTTGTTTTCCGGCTCCCAGTTGTATATGAACTCGCGAGTCTTGTATTCACGTGTACGGTATTCACCGTATGCACCAACCTTTATGGATGGTCTCCATCCGTTCAGGTCGAAGTCGTGTTTGTCGTTTACTGCAGCCGACAGTATATGCTCGTCGAGCTTTGTCCATTCCCTCGAAATGTCGTTTCCAGTGGTCAGCTGTATCGTTCCCGTCTCCAGTGCGTCGTTCTGCAGATAGCGTCGGCGGTCAGGCACGTTGCGGTTGGCATAAGAGTAGCTGAGACTCCAGTCCAGTTCATCGTCGTTCAGCGTATGCTTGCCCGTGAACTGTCCGTTGTATGTAGTGCGGCTGCGGTAGTAATATTCCGCCGAGCGAGTGTCGTTGTTCTGTTCGTCCACTCCCTGTCTGAACGTGTAGCGGTCGTTGCCCAGCTGGTTGAAGATGTTTTTCATCTGGAACTTGCTGTTGCCTCCGGCAGTGAGCAGCGTCAGATTGAGCATAGCGCCGAGACGGGCGTTGTGGTTATACTGGTTGTCGAGAGAGTTGCTCAGGTATATGGAACGGTCGTTGCGCTCGTCGTACACACCGAACTGGTTGTTCTGCATATCACTGAACGTGCGGTATTCGTTTGTGTAGTTCAGGGCGGCGATCATTCCAAGCTGGTTTCTGCCCAGTTTCCATCGTCTGCCGATGTTAGCCGACAGTTTCAGGTCGCCGAAAGGCTTCATGCTCTTTGTCGTCCAGTCGTTGTTCAGTCCGTTCCCCGTCAGGTCCGTTCCTCCGTTGCCGATAGGGTGGAGTGAGGCATTGAATCCCCCGTTGAGGCTCCTCATGCCGTTGTCGAAACCGAGGAAATCAGTTGCCGAACCCTTGGCATGTGTGAAGTTGTGGAACACCGATGTCGTGTTCCAGTTGCCGCCCACCTGCACCTGCGTGATGCTTTCTGCCGGTATGTCTTTGGTGTTCACCACGATGAATCCACCGGTGTAGTCGGCAGGATATTCCGGTGACGGCGTTTTCACGATCTGCATGTTGTCGATCTGTGCGCTCGGTATGAGGTCGAACGAGAAAGCCCTCGAATCGGCCTCAGAGCTTGGTGCCGCTCCACCGTTTATCCACACATTGTTGTATCTCTGCGACAAGCCGCGCACCATCACGAACTTGTCATCGATAAGGCTTACGCCCGGCACACGTCTGATCACCTCTCCCGCATTGGTGTCCTGCGTTTTTCCAATCTCCTGTGCCGAGACGTTGTTCACTATGACGGGACTGTTCTTCGCTACTTGCACCATAGCCGTTTCCGTGTTTCTCCGTGCGATCCCGGTTACGGTGACTTCGCCCAGTGTCTGTTCTTCGGGCGTCAGCGCTACGCTAATCATCTGAGGCTGGTCACTCGCCAGAACCCCGTCAATTTTTTTATTCTCGTATGCCACGTACTTTATCGTCAGCGAGTACTTGGCGTTTGAATCCAATCCTGTAAGCTTGAAGTTGCCGTCAATGTCAGTAGCGGCAATGAAATCGGTGCCGTCCACCTGCACCGTAGCTCCTATGAGAGCCTCATTCGACTTTGCGTCGGTCACTTTGCCGATGATGTCGGCGGCCATTGTCCCTATCACAGGGACGACCATCATCATTGTGGTTGTCAGAACCTTCTTTACCTTTCTGTCCATACAATAAAATCGTTTGTTTTCTTTGTCCGGTGCAAAGATAGGGGCGTTATGTTACAGTATGGTTTCAACAATGTTGTCATATTCGTACATAAGTGCTACAATGCCGTTGCATGTATTCTGTCTGTTTGACAGCCAAAGGAGTTTGTCAGGGAAAACATTTCATGACCTTGCCGTAATAGAAGAAAAACGCATTAATGTTTGTATGTATCGAATAAATGCCGTACATTTACGGTCGGAAACAATAATGGCAACGATTATGGCATTGAAACTATATCCATTAGGAATACAGACATTTGAGAGAATCCGTAGGGAAGACAAACTCTATATCGACAAGACGGAATACGTATACCGTATGGCACACACCAGCGGAGTGTATTTCTTTTTGGGGCGCCCTCGCCGTTTTGGAAAGTCGCTGCTTGTATCCACTTTCCAAAGCTACTTTGAGGGAAAGAAAGATTTGTTCAAGGGACTTGCCATTGAGAAACTGGAAAAGGAATGGACAGAATATCCAGTGTTGCACTTTGATATGAGCGGCGGAAAGCATATGAATCCACAACAACTGGAGGAATATCTGGGCTATAGACTGAAGGACGAAGAACTGAAATGGGGAATCAGCAGTCCGGCTAACGGCAGCAACAACCGATTGATAGACCTTGTTAATGCTGCATACCGAAAGTCTGGCAAACAGGTTGTTGTGCTCGTTGACGAATACGATGCACCGATGCTCGATGCTGCCCATGAAAAGGAACAACTTGACGAGCTGCGCAATATAATGCGCAATTTTTACAGTCCTCTTAAATTTTGCGAGGCAAAGCTACGTTTCGTGTTCCTCACGGGAATCACGAAATTTTCACAACTTAGCATTTTCAGCGAGCTGAACAATATCACCAACATATCCATGAATGATGATTATGCAGGAATCTGCGGCATCACGAAAGATGAACTGCTGACCCAGATGTCGGCAGACATAGATGTGTTGTCGAAGGCAATGGGGATGGACAGGACACAGACCATCGGCAGGCTGAAAGACAATTATGATGGTTATCATTTCTCCGCTTCCTCTCCCGACGTGTTCAATCCCTTCAGTCTGCTAAGCTGTTTTGCAGAAAAGAAATTCGAGGCATACTGGTTCGCTTCAGGCACTCCTACATATCTTATAAACATGATGCGCAAATACGATGTGCAGCCTGTCGACATTACACGTGTTGAGGCTTCTGCCAGCGAGTTTGATGCTCCTACGGAGAATATGCCGACCATAATGCCGCTGCTCTATCAGAGTGGCTACATTACCATAAAAGACTATAACAGAGATTATGACTACTATACTCTCGACGTGCCTAACAAAGAAGTGAGGCTTGGACTTACCAAGGCACTGATCCCATCAACGGATATTACTTTATAGGGTGCCCAGTTCTATGTTCTCGTTTTAGAGTACGTTTTAGTAACGCTACAAACATCATCCCCAATTGCTTCTATCTAAGAAAAGTGCGGATATCCGCAAAAATCTTTCACGGAATTGATAAAATGACTATATTTGCAGAAGAAAAGTGCGGATATCCGCAAAAATCTTTTGTAGACTATGGTTATAGAGAGAAATAAATATCTGCAGGAACTGGTCAGTTGTCGGCATAACGGACTGGTGAAGATTATTACAGGAATGAGGCGTTGCGGCAAATCGTTCCTGCTGTTCAGACTGTTCCGAAGGTTTCTTGAGGATAATGGAGTGGCGAACGACCATATCGTGGAAATGGCTTTCGATGATTACGCTTTCAAGGAATTTCGCAATCCCGACAAGTTCTATGCCTACGTGGAGGGCAGGATTATCGACGACCAACCTTATTATATATTGCTTGATGAGGTGCAGATGCTTGATGAGTTTGAGGATGTGCTCAACGGACTGTTGCATATCCCCAATGCCGACGTGTATGTGACGGGCAGCAATGCCAAGTTCCTTTCAAAGGACATAATAACCGAATTTCGTGGCAGGGGCTATCAGATACATGTGTCGCCATTGAGCTTTGCAGAGTTCATGAGCGTTTATGAGGGCGACCGCGAGGATGGCTGGAACGAATATCTGCTTTATGGCGGACTGCCACCTGTAGTGCTTCTGAAAACGGAAGAGGAGAAAGTGAAGCTCCTTGACAGTCTGCTGGCTGAGACATATATAATAGATGTTGTGAACCGAAACAAGATAAAGAACGATTCAGAACTGAATGATCTCTTCAAGATTCTTGCCTCGGGGATAGGTGGACTGACAAATCCGCAGCGTCTTTCAAATACCTTCCAGTCTGTGAAGAATGTATCCATAAGTCCGGCAACGATAAAGAAATACATCGAATGCCTTTCTGATGCATTCCTTCTGGAGTCTTGCAACCGCTATGACGTGAAGGGAAGGAAATACATCGGTACTCCGTTGAAATATTATTTCTCCGATTTGGGCATACGCAATGCCCTGCTCGGTTTCCGTCAGCAGGAGAAGACCCATCTTATGGAGAATGCCGTATACAATGAACTTTGTGCAAGGGGCTATAGTGTTGATGTCGGCAATGTGGAAGTGAATACCGTAGACGAGAAAGGAACCAAGGTAAGGCGAATGCTTGAGGTGGATTTCGTGTGCAACCGTGGTTACAAGCGCTGCTACATACAGTCGGCACTCAGTCTGCCAGACAGAGAGAAGATGCAGCAGGAGTCTGCCTCCTTGCTCCGCATCAACGACAGTTTCATGAAATACGTCATAACCGGCGACCGCATAAAGAAATACCAGAACGACGACGGTATCGTAATAATGAATGTGCTTGATTTCCTATTGGACGAGCAGTCGGTATAACCCTTCGGGGAAAGAAAAAAATCAATATTATGTATGCATAAAATATATGTTTCCACTTGCAGCGCATTCATAAAAACATTATTTTTGCAAAAACATATTTTGAAAAATCATTTTCAGAAAAATCATATTCCATGGAATTTGTAGACAGAGGCAAGGAACAGAAGCGTCTTAAAAGGGCTTTTGAATCCGAGACGAAGAAATTCGTCGTGATATACGGGCGCAGACGTCTTGGCAAGTCAACATTGCTGAAGAGAGTGATAACTGACGAAGACGTGTATTTTGAAGCAGGCCGCCAAGAGACACAAGTGCAGATTTCGCTCCTGGCTGGTACGATAGCCAATTTGTACAGCGGATTTGACATGCCTCTTTATCCTACGTGGGAGTCTGTGCTTACGGCATTCAACAAGGTATGCAGGGAAAATACCGTGCTCGTACTTGATGAGTTCCCATATATGGTGGAGAAGGATTCCTCTTTGCCTTCCGTCTTGCAGCATATCCTTGATAGTGGTGAACTGCGGTATAATCTTGTAATCTGCGGTTCATCACAGCGTATGATGCAGCATTTTGTACTTGACAGTACAGACCCTCTATACGGCAGGGCACACGAAAAGATGAACCTTCGTCCGATTCGTCCGCAGCATTGGCAGGAAGCCATACATTTAGACGCTGTCAGCACGATAGAAGAGTACAGCGTGTGGGGCGGTGTGCCCCGCTATTGGACTCTGCGTGAGGAATATCCGTCATTGCGCGAAGCAATAAACGAACTGATACTCGACGAGCACGGCATTCTGTACGGTGAGCCGAGTGCGCTCTTTATTGATGAGGCTAACGACATAGCTCCATTCCAGTCCATCATGACAGCCCTCGGGCATGGCAACACACGATATTCTGCCGTGGCATCAGCCATAGGAAAGAAGACGACGGAGATATCCAAGCCGTTGAATGCCTTGACGGAGATGTCGTATATCAGTAAAGAAATTCCTTTCGGTGAAAGTGAGGAAAAGACAAAAAAGACATTGTATGTCATCGATGACAACTTCATGGCGTTCTACTATACGTTTATCGAGCCTCACCGTTCGATGCTTGCTCTCGGAAGAACATCTTTTGTTATGCAGAAAATAGGAAGCGGTTTCCCTGCATTCGTAGGGAATGTATGGGAGCGGCTGTGTCAGACAGCTGTTTCGGGGAACGAGCTTTTCGGACATACATGGGGGATGGCCCGCCGCTGGTGGGGAAAGGCTTCTGTTTATGAAGACGGGCGTAAGACACCTGTAGGCTATGAAGACCTGGAGTTTGATGTCGTGGCAGAAGCCATCGGTGACAAGAACACAATCCTTGTAGGAGAATGCAAATGGAAATCAGCAGACTTTGCAGACCGTCTGCTTGCCAAACTGAAGGCAAAGACAGAAAAGGCTCCATTCTCGCAAGGCAAGAATATCGTGTATGTGCTCTTCCTTAAAGAGCACCCTCTTTCCGAGGTAGACTGCTGCATCCTTTATCCTGACGACGTGTTGAAATATCAGCCGGAATGACATTCTGGCCATACATTTTGCTGTTGCAATTTGCATCATCAAGAAAATAGAAAAGCGGAATCGCAAAGTTTTGAACTTGCAATTCCGTTTTGTATTAATTCAGAAGATCCTAATTTCTTTTGTGGTTTATAAATGTCGCCATATTGCAGGGATATACAGACCTTGCCGGTTGGCGGAATTAATTCAACCCAAATCGGTCATTAGGGCTTGCTTGGATTTGGATTTTTAGAAGAGTGGATTTTGTTTGGCTTTTGATGAGTAATAGCGAGTGTTGATATGAGTAAAAGTTGCCAATATCGCTGATTCTCAGTATAAACAAGAATTTTCAAAAAAACTGTCAGACCATCTGGTTTTTGATAGTAACATTCTGACAGGCAGACAGTTGGCTACCTGACGATTGTCAGCCAACTGTCTGGATGGTTTGCTGATGAAAGGAAGGTCGCCATTGAACTTGTCTTCATCAACGCTCAATACTTGGTGGTTGCCTTTCTCCTTCAGGCTTTGATCAAAATCTTTTTTCAAAAGAGCGGAGATAAGAGTCTTTGCTATGCGCTCGTCCTCCATAAGATATTTGAATACAGAGTCGTATATCGGATTAGCAATGTTTACCATCATAGGCTTTATACTTATTTGTTTTCTACAAACACTTTGCCATCGAGTGCAAAAGAGAGTTTACTCTCAATTTGCCGAGTTCAGCCAGATGTTATTCAAATATACATATATTTTCTATAAGGCCCAAAGCATCGGGTGTAATAATTCTCTGTCCAACCGGAAAAATATGTGTCGTTCGTCATGTCGTAGTAGTCATTCAGAGCCTGAACATCCTTATTATAGATAAGGAATGACACGTTGCCGGAATTCATTTAACGCATACTTACACCTTATGACCGATTTGACGTAGAATGGGCACGCTGCTTGCCCAACAAGGGCAAGGTGCTTGCCCCACATGGGCACGCTGCTTGCCCCGGATGGGCAGAAAAGACGCCAGGCGGTTGCCCAATAAGTTAATGTTGTAATATCCATATTCCTGTTTTCAGGATTCTGCCAACACATGCAATTCCTGTCATCTGAATACCTGCTGTCAGATACTTCCTCTTATCTGCAAATCATCCAGACAATCGGCTGACAATCGTCAGATAGTCAACTGTCTGTTTATCAGAATGTTACAATGAAAAACTAGACAATCTGACAGTTTCGACCGTTTTTTGTGATATGACATTTTTCTTTATACTATTTCCGTTATGACTGTTTCTCCTTTTTCTCCTTTCTGTCACAAATATTATAATAATCTTGTAAAAATGCAGTTTAGTGGTGTAAAATATTTGTATTTTGTTTAAAAATGTCTATATTTGCAAAATCTGTGATTTGTGACACGAGTATCAACATTATAAACCCCTTTAAATATGAAACACTTATTCCAATCAAAGACGATGGCAGCATGGATCACTATGCTTCTCGTCACCATTTGTGCTCTGCCAGAAAGAGTCGCGGCACAGATCATTTTCCAAGAAGATTTCGATTATCCCGTGGGCGACCTGCAATCGCAGGGAGGTTGGGTGCGTTATGGCAGCAATGCCGAAGCCCCGATCCAGGTGCTCGACAAGCAGCTCTCTTATCCTGGATATAACGACGACGCTCCGGCAAAGAGCGTGAAGATAACATCTGTTAAGTCTGGCGAAGACCTCATGATGAGATTCACCGACGATGATGAAGGTGTGAAATCAGGCAACCTGTATTTCTCAGCCCTCATCAATGTGGAGAGCCAGCCTCAGGGCAATGTCTACGTCATGGCGTTTGTGCCGAGAACCAAGAAGTCGGTAATCGCCGCAGGCATCAATCCTGTGGAACTCGGCCGACTCTTCATCGGTGAAGGCACCAGCGACGACGAAGTGAAGATCGGTGTAGAGCGCGGTGCGGCGAATCCGGTATTCTCAGACACTCCGCTGAAGCTCAACCAGACCTACCTCGTGGTGTTGAGATATGAGATAAATTCGCAGGACAAGGGCAAGGACAACGTGTACCTATATGTCAACCCGGCGAATTTCAAGAAAGAACCAGCAACTCCAAACGCCGTCATCGACGGTGTGAACCAAAGCGGCAGCGGATTGGGCAACTATGGTCTGCAGGGCTTTGAGTTGCGCCAGGGCACCAACGCCACCGTCACCTCTCCGGAACTGTATGTCGCCTCAGTGCGCATTTCCGACACCTTCGCCGGCCTCTTCGGTGAGAAAAGCGAGGATAAGACACCGAGGGTTGGCATCTCGAAGAAGAACATCATTCTGGGCGACGTGTATACAGGCGATGAATACAGCGAGACAGTCACCGTCACTGGTGAGAACCTCACCGGCGATATCACCGTGGAGTCATCCTCTCCGGCAGTCACCGTATCGCCAGCCACCCTTTCTGCCGCCGATGCGATGAGTGGCGATGGAGCACAGCTGAAGATCAACGTGGCATATACAGAAGGCACACAGAACGCTGTGCTCACGCTGAAGAGCGAGGGAGCCGCCGACTCCCAGATAAAGATTTCATGGACGGGATACACCGTACCGGAGATAAAGACCCTGAAAGCCCTCTATAGTGAAGACCCGGAGCAAGGACTCACCTATAACTATACCGGCGAGGCGGTAGTCTCGTTTGTAGACCGTGGCGGCGACAAACCTGTATATTATCTGCAAGACGAGACCGGCGCCATCACTCTGTCAGACGAATGGGGTATCCTCACCAAGACCGATTATAACGTGGGCGACAAACTCACTGGCGTCATTCTCGGCATACAAGACGTGATGGGCACTATCAGTGCGATGCCGTTCAACAGGAACCTCGGCAAGGTGCTCTCTACAGGCAATGTGGTGGTTCCCGTTGAGGCCACTCTCTCTCAGCTCAAGGCTTCGCCCGCCGACTATCTGCAGCAGGTGGTGAAGGTGAAAGACCTCAAGTTCAAAGACGTTGCCGAAGGCGCTACCTTCGCTGAAGGCATGAAGCAGCCAGTAGTCACCGACGGAACTGAAGAGGCTAATGTGCGCATCTTCAAGGGCACATCGCTCATCGGCACGGCAATCCCTACAGCCGACGTGACGCTCACCGGACTCTTCACATCCAAGAAAATGCTCATCATCGGTCCGCGTGGAGCTGAAGACATCGTGGAGCAGCAGCCTCAGGGCGAACCAGTCATCACGATAACCCCGGAGAAGATTACCCAGGCTGCAGGAGCATTGGGCAAGACCGTTGAAGTGGCAACCATCCATGTGTCGGCACAGAACATGAAATATGCCACCACCTTCGAACTCGCCGGCAAGAATGCCGACCAGTTCTCAATCTCGCAGTCTACTGTCGAGAAAGGCTCTACGGAGACCGACATCGTGATTTCTTACACCCCGACAGAGGTTGCCGTACACAAGGCATACCTGATGGTAAACTGTCCGAGCATCGAGGACTACTACAAGACCATAAACTTCAGTGCATACGCCATCGACGAGCAGAATCCGCCAACCATAACCCTCAACCCGACAGCCCTGGAGCCGTTCACGGCAAAGGTGAACGAGAGCAGCGAGCAGACCATCGAGGTGACCACGGCAAACATGCCAGACTATACCTACGTGAAGGTGAAGGACGCCGGACAGTTCATTCTCAGCAACACGATGCTCCTGCGCAACATGGCGAATACCGTGAAGATAACCTTCCAGCCCAAGGTGGAGGGAACATACTCCACAGCACTCGTTTTCTCAGCCCTCGGCATGGAAGACGTTGAAGTTCCGATTTCAGGCGTTGCCACAGGCGAGCCACAAGAAGAACCTAAGGAAGGCGTAGACTTCGTGCTCAGCGACGAGAACCCATTGACGGAACTCAACGAGACCTTCGACAACATCGACCGCAACAAACCTCTCGCTCTCGACCGCTGGACCAACTCCGCCATCATCGGAACACGGGCCTGGTGGGGATATTCATTCCCAGACTACGACCAGGAGAGTCCGAACGAGAAGGTAGCCAAGGTCACTCCATACGACTCCAAGATGGAGAGCGGCATGGGCGTACCGGTGCAGGTGATGCTCGTCACTCCTCCGCTCGACTTCAAGAACGCCAAGAACAACATCTTCACTTTCAGGGTGCGCGGCGACTATCTGCAGGACAACCAGACAGACAAGCTCGAACTTTGCTATGTCGACATTACTGAGGGCGAACCGTATATCCAGCCTCTGACAGAATGCCGCATGCCTTGCACCAAGGACGAGAGCGGCAAGTGGTATCCGTATACCGTAGACCTCACCGGTCAGCAGCTTGCCGACGTGTTCTTCATGGCGTTCCGTTTCACAAGCACCCGTGGATGTGACAATGCAGCGACATATTATGTCGACGACGTGACCTACTCACAAGAGACTTCTGGCATCTCTACTCTCGACATGACAGAGAAAGCCCGTGTTTCAGTCTACGACCTCGCCGGCAACAAGGTGGCAGAAATGTCAAACGCCACAGCGGGCCAGGCTGTCGGCGGACTTGCCAAGGGCATGTATATCATCAAGACCGTTTCTGCCAACGGCATCAAGACGGGCAAGGTGCAGATAAAATGACGATAATCCTTAGGAAATAATCAAAAAACCGCAACGTGTCAATTCGACGGCGTTGCGGTTTTTTTAGGAGGTATTGAATCGTTGATGTGCTAAAAATGTGAAGCTTTACACATTTTTGGTACTTGTTTTGTGCGAATCTACACATTTTCGACACATCGTTCGTGTTTTTAGTGTACAAGTTTATTGTCTGATTGTTAAACAATATTAATGTCTGTTCATAATCCTGTGTATCGTGCGTTAATAGAGTGACGGCAAGAGGAAACGGCGTCATGTATATATATAAATGTATGAGTATGGTTCAGAAAGAGTTTGAAGACATGGCAGCAGACCTGCGCCGGCGCATAGTGACGCTGGCGAGGGGATTCCGGCTCGATTCAGACTCGGCTGAGGATGTGGCTCAAGACACGATGCTCAAGCTATGGACCATCAGAGAGAAGATAGACGACAAACCGTCTGCCGTGGCGATGGCCACTACAATAGCCAGGCATCTGTCTATTGACATGCTGCGAAGGAACAAGACGATAGCCCTCGATATGACAGCCGCCCCAGACAGCAGTTATCGTCAGCCCGACTCGCTGCTCCAGACGGCAGAAGACGACAGATGGCTGAAGTCGCAGCTCGACAAATTGCCTACCAAGGAACACGCCGTGCTGCATCTCAGACAGGTGGAACACAAAACCACTGAAGAGATTGCCGCCATAGTGGGAGTCAGTGCCGTCTCCGTGCCCACGATGCTGGCGAGGGCGAGAAAGAAATTGTTTGACGAGATAAAACGAAGAAGATGAATCAGGAGAATTTGAAAATATTGATTGACAAGTTTATGAGCGGCACCACCACTCTGGATGAGGAAAAAGCATTGGGAGACTTCTTCCGCCAGAATAAGCATGTGCCTGCCGAACTGGACCCCTATCGGGAGATGTTCGCATATTTCGACAACGGGATGACCGGCGAACCATCAGGCAAGGCTGTCCGCCATACCGCTCCGGTCTGGAGCCTCCGTTGGATAGCAGGCATTGCTGCAGCAGTAGCTGTGATATTTGTGGCAGCCTATCATTTTGTGCCCGGCGGAACGGATGAAACTCCTGTCATGCAGACTTCCAAACGCTTGGTGGCACAGGCACAACCCACTGACAGTGCCGTCGCTAAGCCCGATACCATCTCTGACAAGGAGAGACATGCAGACGAAATGCCGGAAAAAAGGCGGGTGATGAGGAAATACCGCTACAAGCCCGCACCGCCAGAGGTGTTGCTTGCCGATGCAGAGGCGATCTCGGTGACAGACTCCGTGAATGTGGTGGCGAAACAGCTTGCCGACATAGAATTGATGAAAGTGGAATGTGAACAACAATATATGCTGAATCTCGTCAAGGCTGCCAGTTTATTGAACTCTGCGCAGATAGCAGCCGTGTGTGACGAAGAAGACGTGTATTGAATAACCCCAAACAACCGATTCGGGATAAAACGGAAAGGAATATGACAATGAAAAGACTATTTGACATCGTGGCACTCGCATCCATCGTGATGCTGCCCTTAGGCGCTTCGGCGCAGGAACATGTGAACAAGGCGATTGATGCCTTTGGCACGGCAGTGGAGAAAAACGGCATAAAGTCTTCTACCGTCGACAAAGGAAATACCAAGGCATACGCCAAGATATACGAATTCTCGCTGCCCAAGAAGCAGGAGAAGAATCTGGAACCGCTGAAGAAGGCTTTCTATCAGGATATGTCGGCGGCATACGACGTGTTCGTGAAGAAAGAGACAGATGCGGCGAAGTCGAACAGGTTGATTGCCTATGGCGACCACCTGGAAAAACTAATGCATCTGGGCTGGCCCTATTGCAAGTGGGGGCGTAACTATCTCACGATGTGTGTTGATGATACCTCCGACTCTCTCTATCGCTATGTCTACGGACTGGAATGGCAGAAACGCGGGAAGAACATCGAAGGCAAGGTGTATAAGCTTTACAGTATGAACCCCAAGAAGATGTCTGCCAAGCAGAAACGCTCCGCACAGAACCTCGACGGAGTGCTGAAGAATCTTGAAGACCTCTCAGACAAGCTCGACAGCATTGACGACGACGACGATGATGATGACTCGTTCGACCTTGGCGATCTCTCGGTACTGTCAGGTCTGGGCGACTTGGGAAAACTGGCAAAGGCTTTTGGCGGGAAAATCGTTGACGGTACCGATACTATAGAGACGAAAGAAGGCAAGACCATCCTCAAGTCGAACAGGCAGCGGATAGTGATAGAGAAAGACGGTTCGATGACTATTGACGATGGTGAGGGAAACGTCATGAAAATAGGAGCCGACGGCAATGTAAAGGGAATGCAGCAGTCTGCTTCCAAACCTCTCGTGGGCAGCAACACCGATCCCATCCAGCAGTTCGGCAACCTTCGTGCCGCTTATCTCAATAATCTGAGAGACAATATCGACAACACCAACCTGCTGACCGGACTCGCAAATTCCATCCTCGACCTCTGTAAGCAGAAGGGATCGGTGATGACTATGGATGAGCGCGCATTGTGTATCGACGGTATGAAAGAGCTGCAGGAGCGTACTCCCGACAAATATATCAAGGGTATATTTAATGTGGCGATCAACAGTCTGAAGAAAATCTCCGGAACCGAGCTCCAGGGCAAATGATGATACTGACTCTCGAATTGGAAGAAGTCAGCCCCCCCCCAGACATACATGAATGAATAAATAAATACGGCAATCCCCGGCATTCTATGCAGACCACACGGTCTGTGAAGAATGTCGGGGATTGTCATATCGCTTGTTGTCCTGCTGACAGGAAGCCGGTCGTGATTATTCCATTATAGTCCAACACCCTTGATAACCTTGTCGGCAGCACCGGCTTTCGTCTTCACATAGACACCGGCCAGGTCTGACGAAATGCTGAGATATTCGGCGTCAGAGTCGAAGCGGTCCATGATTCTCTCAAAGTCCTCGTAGCTGTTTATCTCCATTCCGCCCTGTGTGGCGAGCAGTTCCTGAGCCTCCTGGAAACGCTTGTTGTTGGGGCCGAATATCACCGGCACGTTCCATACGGCAGCCTCCAGCACATTGTGGATACCCACTCCGAATCCGCCACCCACATAGGTGACCTTGGCACAAGAGTATATGCTCGACAGGAGTCCGAAGCAGTCAATTATCAGGCAGTCAGCCTTGGCTGCCTCTTCGGGAGTGGTTTGGGTGTAGCGCACGGCGGTGCGGTTGAGCGTCGAGAGTATCTGCTGCAGATGGTCTTCGCCTATCACATGAGGGGCGATGACGATGCGCCAGTCCTTGTGATCGTTGAAATAGCGGATGAAGATATCCTCGTCTGGCGGCCAGCTGCTTCCGGCAACGAACACTTTGTAGCCCTTGGCGAAGGCATCCACGATAGGCATCTGCTTCTGACTTGCGCTCTGCTTTATCTCCAGCACGCGGTCGAAGCGCGTGTCGCCCGTAATCTCCACATTCGTTATGCCGAGTGTGGCGAGCAGTTCGCGGCTCTTCTCGTTCTGCACGAAGAACCGGGTGATGCAGTTCAGCACGCGGCGATAGCTGTTGCCATACCAGCGGAAGAACACCTGCTGCGGGCGGAAGATGCTGCTCACGCTGTATACGGGGATGTCGTGTTTCTTCATGTATGTCATGTAGTTCCACCAGAACTCATACTTGATGAAGAACGCCATCTCCGGGTGTATTATCTTGAAGAAGCGTCTGACGTTGAGCGGAGTGTCGAGCGGCAGGTAGCAGACGATGTCGGCCCCCTCGTAGTTCTTCCTCACTTCGTATCCAGAAGGGGAGAAGAATGTGAGGAGAATCTTGTATTCGGGATGGCTCTTGCGCAGACGCTCCATTATGGGGCGTCCCTGCTCAAACTCTCCGAGCGATGCTGCATGGAACCACAGGTATTTCGCATTCGGGTCTGTCTTCTGCCTCAGTATGTCGAAAGTTTCTCTTTCCCCTCGCCACATCTTGCGTATCTTGCTGTTCCAACGGCTGGCTATCGCCACACCAAGAAGGTATATATATATAATGATGTTGTACACGCCTGCTTCTTTGTTGCTTTTAGTTCTTTATTCCAGTTTCTCTCTCTGCCCTTGTGGCTCTCCCTCGGTGGAAGGGAGAGCGGGCATATAGAATGCGGTTTGTTATTTCAGCACTTCAATGGCTTTTCTGAGTCTCTTCAGTGTCTCCTCCTTGCCGAGGAAGGCAGTGATGTCGAACATGCCGGGACCCTTGCCGATGCCGACGAGAGCCAGACGGAAGGCGTTCATCACGTCGCCGAGCTTGTAACCCTTGCTCTCCACCCATGCGAGAACCACTTTCTCCTGGTTTTCGAGAGAGAAGTCGTCGATGCCTTCTATCACGTCGGCAAGTTCGCCCATTACCACGGCAGAGTCAGCCTTCCAGCGTTTGCGTACCGTCTTCTCGTCGTACTCCGTAGGAGCGATGAAGAAGAATGAGCAGAGAGGCCACAGTTCCTTTACGAAGCTTACGCGGTCTTTCATCATAGACACCACCTTGGTGATGCGCTCCATCGACTCGTCCACGCCGTTGCCGGCAACGATCGGGGCGAAGAGTTCTGCAATCTCTTCGTTGCTCTTGCGCAGGATATATTCATGGTTGAACCAGATGCCCTTCTGATAGTCGAAGCGTGCTCCCGCCTTGCTGCATTTCGTGATGTCGAACTGCTCCACGAGTTCCTGCAGGGAGAACAGCTCCTGCTCTGTGCCTGGGTTCCATCCAAGCAGGGCAAGGAAGTTTATTACTGCCTCCGGGAAATATCCGCTCTCACGGAAACCATTGCTCACGTCGCCGGTCTTGGGGTCGTGCCATTCCAACGGGAACACAGGGAATCCGAGGCGGTCGCCATCGCGCTTGCTCAGTTTTCCCTTGCCGTCTGGTTTCAGCAGCAGAGGCAGGTGGGCGAAGCGTGGCATTGTGTCTTCCCATCCGAACGCACGGTATAGTAGGACGTGGAGTGGGGCGCTTGGCAACCATTCCTCGCCGCGTATCACATGGCTTATCTCCATCAGATGGTCGTCAACGATGTTGGCGAGATGATAGGTAGGCAGCTCGTCGGCACTCTTGTAGAGCACCTTGTCGTCGAGGATGTCGCTCTTTATCACCACGTCGCCGCGGATCATGTCGTTGACATGGATATCCTCTCCCGGCTGGATGAGGAAACGCACTACATACTGCTTGCCGTCGGCGATGAGGGCTTCAACCTCCTCCTTTGGCATGGCAAGCGAGTTGCGCATCTGCATGCGGGTGTGTGCATCATACTGGAAGTTCTTTATCTCTGCACGTTTGGCGTCGAGCTCCTCAGGAGTGTCGAAGGCGATGTATGCCTTGCCGGCATCCAGCAGCTGGTCTACGTACTTCTTGTAGATGTCGCGGCGCTCGCTCTGGCGGTAAGGACCATAGTTTCCGCCGAAGCTCACTCCCTCGTCGAACTTGATGCCGAGCCACTTGAACGACTCGATGATGTATTCTTCAGCACCGGGTACGAAACGATTGGAGTCGGTATCCTCGATACGGAACACGAGATCGCCGCCGTGCTGCTTGGCGAAGAGATAGTTGTATAATGCTGTGCGCACGCCGCCGATGTGTAAGGCGCCCGTGGGACTTGGTGCGAAACGCACCCTAACTTTTCTTTCTGACATTGCTATGTGTATATGTGAATTTATTGATTTTATTACCTCGTAATGCCGCATTTGGGCAAGAGATATATGCTAAACCGTGCAAAAATACAACTTTTTTATCAATTGTTGTATTATTTTTTGTATTTTCGCAGTTGAAACGTGCCTTATATATATAATAGGTACTTTTCGGAGGCTAAAACCGAGATAATACACTGTAATTAATGCTGGCGCCAGCTACACTGGTTTGTCGTTGCGCCGGACTTATAAAAGAATGAGAATATGAATAAGTACGACATGTCTGAACGCAACCAATGGAAGAAGATCCTCAGCCGTATGGCGTTGGTCCTGATTTCCGTGGTCATCATCGTATTGTTTATTCCGCGCAACAGCGGACCGCAGTTCCGCTACGACGTGGGAAAGCCGTGGATGTATGGTTCGCTGATTGCCAAGTTCGACTTCCCGATATACAAGACCGACGAGGCGATAAAGCAGGAGCGCGACAGCTTGCTGCGCAACTTCGAACCTTACTTCAACTTTAAGGACAATATGGAGAGCGCCCAGATGACACGCTTCTTCGAAGACTTCACCGGCGGACTGCCTGGTATGCCGGCTACCTACACCAACATCGTGGCAGACAAGCTGCACCAGCTGTACAAGTCTGGAATCATGGGGACGACGGAATTCTCGTCGATAGCCCAGGATACCACCAAGATGATAAGGGTCATTGACGGCAAGACTGCTTACAGCGTGCGCATATCCAGAGTGTTGTCAACAATGACCGCCTATGAGCAGATATACCTTGACGAGAGGCTCGCACCCTACCGTGCGCAGCTGCAGCGTTGCAATCTCAACGAATACATAGAGCCGAACCTGATATACGACAAGGAGAGGAGCGAGGCAGAGAAGAACGATCTGCTCGGGCAGATACCGCTGGCAAGCGGTATGGTGCTTGCCGGACAGAAAATCGTGGACAGGGGAGAAATCGTTGACGACTACACCTTCCGTGTGCTCAGTTCATTTGAAAAGGAGACCCAGCGCCGTAGCGCCAGCACAACCGCCGTGCCTTCTACCATTGCCGGACAGGTGATATTCGTTTCGCTCTTCATAATCCTCTTCACCATGTATCTCGGCATGTTCCGCCGCGACTATTTCAGCAAGCCGCGCAGCATAGCCATGCTCTATGCGATGATCACCGTCTTTCCAATCCTCGTGTCGCTGATGATAGAACACAATGTGTTCAGCGTCTACATACTGCCTTTTGCCATGGCGCCCATATTCATCCGTGTGTTCATGGACTCGCGTACGGCATTCCTTACACACATCGTGATGGTGATGTTGTGTGCGGCGGCGGTGAAATATCAGTATGAGTTCATCATCGTGCAGCTCGTGGCGGGACTCGTGGCGATATACTCGCTGAGGGAACTATCGCAGCGAGGGCAGCTCTTCAAGACGGCGCTCTTCGTGACGTTGGCGAGCTGTGCCATCTACTTCGCCCTGCAGCTGATGACAGACAATACGTTCACTACCGTTGACAACAGCATGTATAAGTATTTCGTGATAAACGGTATAATGCTGCTCTTCGTGTATCCTCTCATGCTCATCATCGAGAAGACGTTCGGATTCATATCCAACGTTACGCTCATCGAGCTGTCGAATACCAGCAAGGACCTGCTGCGCCGGTTGAGCGAGGTGGCGCCGGGAACGTTCCAGCATTCTATAATGGTTAGCAACCTTGCCTCTGCCATCGCCGAGAAGATCGGGGCAAAGGCGCAGCTGGTGCGTACCGGAGCCTTGTATCATGACATCGGCAAGATGCAGAATCCGGCATTCTTCACTGAGAACCAGAATGGCGTGAACCCTCTCGACAACATGTCGAGGATTGATGCCGCACATATCGTGATAAACCATGTGACAGACGGACTGAAACTGGCGGAGAAGTATAATCTGCCGGGAGTGATAAAGGACTTCATCAGCACTCACCATGGTGCGGGAATGACGAAGTATTTCTATGTGTCGTATCGCAACGAGCATCCGGATGAGCCTATCGACGATTCGCTCTTCACCTATCCAGGCCCTAATCCGTTCACCCGCGAACAAGCTATCCTGATGATGGCAGACAGCGTTGAGGCTGCCGCACGCTCGCTTCCGGAATATACGGAATTCAGCATCAGCAATATCGTGAACAAGATTGTGGACGGACAACTGAAGGAGGGATACTTTGAGTATTGCCCGATCACATTCCACGACATCGCGATGGCCAAGCAGGTGTTGATAGAAAGACTCAAGTCCATTTATCATACGAGAGTGAGCTATCCTGAACTGAAGAAGCCGGCTCTGAAGAGAGACGACGAGGAATAGGCAAGTGGGGGTAACATACACATTTGGGGATAAATATGGAAGGTTTGTGCTATAATTCTTGCACAAACCTTTTGTTTTGCGCAAAACATAGGCGTTTTGTGGTTAAGCAATGTTAAACAAACAACTCTTTATACGGAAATAAAGGACAAATAAGATACCTTTACAACCAATTTGTTTTAAAAAGTATTTTAGGTAAAGATGATTAATTTAAAAAATGTTTGCTTGGCAGCCCTGTTGTCGGCATCCGCAGTAACCGCCACTGCTGGCGGTCTGCTCACTAACACCAACCAGAACATTGCTTTCAACCGTATGATGAGCCGTGAGGCATCTATCGGCATTGACGGAGTGTATTACAACCCTGCCGGTGTGGCATTTATGAAAGACGGCCATCACCTCAGCATCAATCTGCAGACTGCATGGCAGACACGTACTATCGAGAACGACTACGCTCTCTTCAACTACAACGTAAAGAATCCTACTACGCCAAGGAAATTCGAGGGTAAGGCTTTTGCCCCTGTAATTCCTTCGTTCCAGTATGCATACAACAAGAACAGATGGTCGTTCCAGGCCAACTTCGACCTTGCCGGAGGAGGTGGAAAATGTAAGTTCGACAACGGACTCGGTTCTTTCGAGAAGGTTGTGGCAAACATCGGTTTCCTCGGCAACTCCCTCGCTCCATATCTTAACGGCATATTGCCGGTAAATCCAAATATCGCCAACCCTGCAACGGGAACGATGGGAGGATATGGATATACCTACGACAGCTTCATGCGCGGTCGTCAGTATTACTATGGACTTTCTGTCGGCGCTGCCTACAGAATCAACGACCACCTGTCTGTATTCGGAGGCGTGAGAGGAATCTACGCCACATGTAACTACTACGGATATGTGAAGAACATCGCTTTCGTGGGTAACAACGGAGCCAAACTGCCACTCTCTACTATGGTGGACAGAAACGATCCGGAGAGTTCAGACATTGAGCTGAACACCGACCAGACTGGTTATGGCTTCACTCCAATCATCGGTATCGACTACAAGACCGGCCGTTGGAACTTCTCTGCAAAGTATGAGTTCAAGACCCATCTGTGTCTTGTAAACCAGGGTACCGTCATCACTCCTGTGAAGAAGCTGAACGCTATCGGTGATAACCTTGCTGCCGCTGGTGTTCCGGTACAGGTGCTCCAGGGCATCAGTCCGGCAATCCAGCAGGCAAAGGAAAACATCAACGAGCTTATCGCAGAGTATGACCCGGAGCAGAACCACAAGGATGCCGGTGACATTCCTGCATTGCTCACCCTCGGAGTGGGCTATAGTCCTATCGATGCTCTCCGCATCAATGTGGGCTTCCACTGGTTTGACGACAAGGAGGCAACCTCTGGCTACAATTGGATCAAGGCTGACGGAACGAAGGAGCGTGTAGACCGTCACAAGAATCTCAAACGCGGTACACTGGAGTATAATGCCGGTGCTGAGTATGATGTGAACAAGATGCTCACCGTGAGTGCAGGATGGCAGAGCACAAACTATGGTCTGTCGGATGCCTCAATGGACGACAAGTCGTTTGTGGTAAGTTCAAACTCTGTCGGTTTCGGTGCGAAAGTGAACCTGACAAGCAAGATGTCACTCTCCGTAGCTTATTTCCATACCTTCTACAAGCACAAGAAGACTTCGGAGCAGGTGTCAGACAAGCTGACATATACAGCAGACTACACTCGTGACAATGATGTGCTTGGTGTTGGTCTTGACATCGATTTCTGATAAGAAACTACTCTTTGAAATAACACACATAAATGATGAATCCCCAGTTGTCTCGTAGTGAGAGGACTGGGGATTATTGATAGCACGCTTGCCTTTAGGTGTGTTTGTAATAGTAATAAAGGCAATTTATTTTTCTTGATTTGTTATTCTGTATTGTTTGTCGGAAGTCGGATGACTGTCAGCTCGGGTCCACGTCGTAGTAAATCTGCAGGGAGGAGTATCGCTTGTCCTGTTCCATCTGTCGCTGGGCGAGCAACAGACACTGGCGCACCCTCTTCATGTCGATACCCGGTTCGAGCTTCAGCATTATCTTGCGGATGAAGAATGTGCGCACCTTCGATACCGCAGGCTTGTCAGGACCGAGCACCCTTGCTCCAAGCCATTGTCTCAGTCTGCCGCCCATCTCTATCGCTGCCGTGTTCACGCGGTCATCGTCTTTGTGCTTCAGGTAGACATATATGAGCCGATAGAAGGGAGGGTAGTGGAACAGTCGTCTCTCTGCCATCAGCTGTGAATAGAATGCCCGCCAGTTGTTTGTCACCACTTGTTCTATGATGGGCTGCTCCACGTCTTTCGTCTGCAGTATCACCAGTCCGCGGTCGCCTTTCCTTCCTGCTCTTCCCGCCACCTGCGACATCATGGTGAAGGCGTGTTCGTATGCCCTGAAGTCGGGCACGTTGAGCATGGAGTCGGCATTCAGTATTCCCACCACACGTACGTGGTCGAAATCGAGTCCCTTGCTCACCATCTGCGTTCCGATGAGAATCTTCGTACGCCCGGCAGAGAAGTCATTTATTATCCTCTCGTATGCGTTGCGGGAACGGGTAGTGTCGAGGTCCATCCTGGCAACGGGCACGTTGGGGAACAGTTCCATTATCTTCTCCTCAATCTTCTCCGTTCCATACCCATAGGGCCTCAGGTCCTCCCCCTCGCAGTTCGGACATTTCTTCGGCACGCTGTAGGTGAAACCGCAGTAGTGGCATGTCAGCATGTTCATGTTCTTGTGGAAGGTGAGTGAGACATCGCAGTTGTCGCATTTCGGCACCCATCCGCAGGTGCGGCATTCCACCATCGGTGCAAAACCGCGCCTGTTCTGGAACAGTATCACCTGCTCCCCGTTATCCAATGCCTTTTTCATCGTCTCGAGCAGCAGCGGTGATATCGGACCGTACATCATCTTGCGGCGTTGCATGTCCTTCACGTCCACTACCTTTATCTCCGGCATCTCGATGCCCTTGTATCTCTCGTCGAGTTCCACAAGACCGTATTTGCCGGTCTCGGCGTTATGCCAGCTCTCTGCCGACGGTGTGGCGGAGCCCAACAGCGTTTTCGCTCCATGCTGGTGGGCGAGCATTATCGCCACGCTGCGGGCATGGTAGCGCGGTGCAGGGTCCTGCTGTTTGAAAGACGTTTCATGTTCCTCGTCGATTATCACGAGACCGAGTTTGGAGAACGGCAGCAACACGGCGGAGCGTGCTCCCAGTATCACATCGTAAGGTGAGTCGGAGAGTTGCTTCTTCCATATCTCCACCCTCTCGGCATCACTGTATTTGGAATGGTAGATACCGAGTCTGTCGCCAAACACCTTCTGAAGCCTTTGTCTTATCTGTACCGTCAGGGCGATTTCCGGCAGGAGATAGAGCACCTGCTCGTGGCGTTCCAGTGCCTGTTTGATGAGATGGATGTATATCTCGGTCTTGCCGCTCGACGTTACACCGCGCAGCAGCACCACGTTCTTTTTCAGGAACTGGAACAGTATGTTGTTGTATGCTTCCTGCTGTGCTGCCGACAGTCGCTTCACGTTGTCGAGCTGAGGCACTCCGCCACAGTTCAGACGTCCCACCTCCTTCTCGTAGGTCACGAGCATCTTCTTGTCCAGCAGTTGCTTCATGACTCCGGCTGTGGCATGCGATTCGTTTATCAGTTCGTCTTTCGTCACCTCCACCACCGGTTCGTCGGTGCAGTCGCCCACAATGGTGTCCCAGTGGGAGAGTGTCAGATATGTGTTGAATGTCTTGAGCTGTGCCAGTGCTCTCTTCAGCATGCCGAAAGCGATGTGCAGCGCCTGCTCGTGGCGCAGGTTCTCAGGCAGTGTGACGTAGGTCTCCGTCTTCGGCCTGAACCCGTCCTCTGCCTTCAGTCCGGCAGGCAATGCGGCGTTGAAGACCTCGCCGATGGGAGACATGTAATAATCTGCAATCCAGTTCCACATCCGCAGCTGGTCTTCGGTCACGATAGGCGTCGTGTCGAGCACCCTCGTGATGTCCTTTACCTTGAATTCCGGCTCCTTGTCGTGGATGCGCACCGCCAGTCCCACCATCATCTTCTGCTTGCCGAACGGCACGATAACCCTTACGCCGCTCTTCACCGCCTCTGTCAACGGCTCCGGAATGGAGTAGGTGAAGAGGCTGTTGAGGGGCAGAGGCAATATGATGTCAACGTATGTCGTCGGTCTTTCTGTCATAGGATGATATGTGGTTGTGATGCTCTTGGATTGTGGGGATGTCGTTTTCAGTCTTGTTCCTCAAGATACCACTTTGAATATTCCACGTAGTGTTGTGCGAAGCTCTCCGCCTGGTTCGGTCTCGTCTTCTTGATGAACTTTGCCGGTACGCCACCCCAGATTTCATGTTCGCCGATTTTAGTGCCTCCCAGAACGAGTGCTCCGGCGGCAACTACTGCTCCTTCGCCCACTTCAGCGTTGTCGAGCACCGTCGCGCCCATGCCTATCAGGGCACCTCGGCGCACTGTGCATGCATGTACTGTGGCATTGTGGCCTATTGACACATCGTCCTCGATTATCGTAGGTCCTGTCTGGTTGGTCACATGTACGCAGGCTCCGTCCTGCACGTTCACTCTGTTGCCGATTGTAATGGGAGCCACATCGCCGCGCACCACGGCATTGAACCATATTGAGCATTCGTCGCCCATCGTCACTTCGCCGACAATTGCGGCGTTCTCACTGAAATAGCAGTCCTTGCCCCATTTGGGAGTGAGACCCTTTATTGATTTTATAAGTGCCATTGATTTTTCTTGTTATGTATATTATTAATCTTCTGCAAATGTACTTCTTTTTTTTGTCATTCAGCAGTTGCAGGATAATTATTCTTTGTCAAGAGCAAAGCTATGGTCATTGAGGCGATAAACGATATAACCTTCGGCAGAGATACTTGTTTGCGATTTGGGTTAAATGAATTGCCCCAAAATACGAAGACAAAAATATATGCCAAAAATCCCCCACGCCGTGGGGGAAATATTAATCAAATATTATTCATCAAGAAAACGGGCGACATGGAATTGTCTTCCTTGTCGCCCGCATATCTTTTGTGCCGTTATTGTCGGCAGATGAATTAGAGGTTCGGGTTCATCTTTGTCCACTCTGCCACTGGAGGAACGATGCCGAGTTCAACGATCTCGTCGCGCATCTTGCAGAGGTGCTCATAAGACTTGGCAAGAGAAGCCATCTCCTCTTCTGTTCCCTTAGGCTCAACGAAGTGAACGCCAGTCTTGTCGATAGTTGTAGGCATAGCCATCATCACGTTCTTGAATCCGCACTTGTCGCAGTTTACGTAGCATCCTGCAGGCAGTGTGAACTCCTTGCCGCCCATGGCCGCCTCGATCATCTTCACGGCATTGTAAGCAGGGCTCTGGAAAGAGCTGCGGCCGCGGAGCTTGATGATGTTAGAGCCACCCTGTACGGTGTGGTGCTTGATTTCCTCCCAACGCTCTGCAGAGAGACCCATCTCTGAGAGAGGCTTGCCGTCAACCTTAACCTGAGAAGCGAATACAGCCATCTGCTCGCCGTGGCCACCGTATGTATGAGCACCGGTCACCTTGTCCTGCTGAACGCCGAACTCCAGTGCGAGAGCCTGCTGCAGACGAGTAGAGTCGAGGGCAGCGAGAGAAGTCAGCTGGTTTGGCTTCAGACCAGAGTGGATGAGTGCTGTCAGAGCTGTTACGTCAGCAGGGTTGAAGATAACAACCACGTGCTTAACATCAGGACAATATTTCTTGATGTTGTCACCGAACTCAGCGGCGATCTTGCAGTTGCCCTTCAGCAAATCCTCACGTGTCATGCCGTCCTTGCGAGGAGCGCCACCTGAAGAAATGATATATTTAGCACCAGTGAAAGCCTCTGCCGGGTCAACAGTATATGTTACGTTAGCGCCAGGGAATGCACACTGTTGGATTTCGTCGAATACGCCGTGAACACCTGGCTCATAGATATCATAAAGACAAATGTTAGGAGTGAGGCCGAGCATCAAAGCACTCTGTACCATGTTAGAACCGATCATACCGCCTGCACCGACGATAACAAGTTTTTCGTTAGTTAAAAATTCCATAGTTGTAAAATTATTTTTATGTATATTCGTTGTCTTGTCATTCGCACCGCAAAGTTAGGAAAAAAAACTCGATAAATTGCAACATAATCGTCTTATAATTTGTTATTAATTATGAAAAGATATACCTTTGTAAAGCAGATTTTACAAATGTTAGATTAAGCACTATGATTATGACACAAATGATTCAAGATAGGCTCGCAGCTCTGCGTGAAGTGATGCGTAGAGAGAGCATCGACGCATTTATCTTTCCAAGCACCGATCCCCACAACGGAGAGTACGTGCCGGCCCATTGGGAAGGCAGGAAATGGATAAGCGGTTTTGACGGCAGCGCCGGAACGGCAGTGGTGACAATGGACAAGGCTGCGCTATGGACCGACTCCAGATATTTCATAGCGGCTGAGGAACAGCTGCAAGGCACGGAGTTCAAACTGATGAAAGAGCGCGTTGAAGGAACTCCCACCATATCGCAATGGCTCGGAATGTCGCTTGCCCATATCAACGGTGCTGTAGTGGGGCTCGACGGATATGTGAATGCCGCCAACGAGGTGAGAGGACTTGCCGAAGAACTGCGCCGGCAGGGAGGAATCACCATCCGCACCAATTTCGACCCTCTGGACATCATCTGGAAAGACCGTCCGGAAATCCCCCTGAACACTGTGGTTCAGCATCCGCTGGAATATTCCGGAGAGACTGCTGAAAGCAAACTTCAGAGAATCAGGACCGCAGTGAAGCGGAGTGGGGCAGAGGCGTTGCTCGTGACCGCCCTCGACGACATTGCATGGACACTGAACCTGCGCGGCTCCGACGTGCATTGCAATCCTGTGGCTGTGGCTTATCTCCTCATTGATGTGGAGAAGACTATATTATATATAAATAAGGTGAAACTTGCGCCATCTGCAGCCGACGCTCTCAAGGCAGCCGGAGTGGTGGTGGAGGATTATGGAAATGTGGTCGAGGGACTACGTCATTTCGATGGCTACAATATCCTGCTCGACCCCAATCAGGTGAACTATGCCCTCTTCTCTGCCGTCAGCGCAAAGAAAGTGGTGGAGGCGGCATCGCCGGTGCCTTATCTGAAGTGTGTGAAGAACGAGGCTGAAATCCGAGGATTCCATAGTGCCATGCTCCGCGACGGCGTGGCAATGGTGAAGTTCCTCCACTGGCTGAAACCCGCCGTTGAGGCTGGCGGACAGACGGAGCTGACTGTGGAGAAGAAACTCACGTTGCTCAGGGCTGAGCAGCCGCTCTTCAAGGGAGTCTCGTTCGACACCATCGCCGCATATCAGGAACATGGAGCCATCGTTCACTACGAGGCTACACCTGAAACGGATGTGGAACTGAAACCGCGCGGTTTCCTCCTGCTCGACAGCGGAGCGCAATATCTCGACGGCACGACAGACATCACCCGCACCATACCTCTCGGTCCTGTGACCGAGGAGCAGAAGAAAGTGTACACCCTTGTGCTAAAAGGTCATATACAACTGGAATTGTGTAAGTTCCCCAACCATGCCAGCGGTACCCAACTTGATATCCTGGCAAGACAGGCGATGTGGAAAGAAGGACTCAACTATATGCACGGCACGGGCCACGGCGTGGGCAGCTACCTCAATGTACACGAAGGTCCTCATCAGATAAGGATGGAATGGAAACCGGCACCGCTCCAGGCAGGCATGACTGTGACCGACGAGCCGGGACTGTACCTCGCCGGCAAGTTCGGAGTGAGAATTGAGAACACGCTGATAGTCAAAGACTTCATTGAGACGGAATTCGGCAAATTCCTGCAGTTCGAGTCGCTCACCCTCTGTCCTATCGACCTTGACTGTGCCGATCTCGACATGCTCACGGCAGAAGAGAAACAGTGGCTCAACGACTATCACAAGATGGTATTCGAGAAGCTCTCGCCATTGCTCAACGACGAAGAGAAGGAATGGTTGAAGACTAACACCGCAAGGATATGATGAATATCCGGAAATACAGCGTGCTTGTCGCCTTGATGATGATTGTAACTTGTGGACAGTCGGCGGCAAGCCGCTTTGAAGAGAACGAAAAGCCTGGCGACAAAAGTCTGTCGTCAGACAATTGAGCTACGGCAAAGACGCTCGTGGCAAGAAAGAGCGGCTTTGTATTTATAGACGGCGACAAACTGAAAGAATTCGGGAAATAGGCTGCTTTCTATGGGAAACTTGCTGGTTTTTAATGGGAAACTTAGCAACTTTACATGAGAAAGTATGCAACTTTCTTATATTTTGACGTAAAAACTTGCAAGATTTGAAAAATAGAAGTAATTTTGCAGCCGCTTATCAAAGCATCTGATAGATAATTAATTAAGTATAACCAAATAAAACAAAAAAGAAAAAATGATTATTGTACCAGTTAAGGAAGGCGAGAACATCGAGAGAGCCTTGAAGAAGTTCAAGAGAAAATTTGAGAAGACAGGTGTTGTTAAGGAGCTCCGTGCCCGTCAGCAGTTCGACAAGCCATCTGTACTCAAGAGACTCAAGATGGAGCGCGCTATCTATGTTCAGCAGCTGAGAGACGCTGAGGAATAATCTCCTTCAAGAGAGACGTTTTAACAAAGTTTTTTGAACAATTCTTTTGTAACAGGAGGTGTACTTAGGTAGATAATCAAAAGAATATTTAAGGTGCCGGGACTTTACTGTAAGTCGTAGCCCTTGCAAAGATGATACATTCGCACATTGATTCAAGTGCAGATGTATCATCTTTTGTTTTTTATACATAATGACCGGTTGGGGCTTCAAATGGGCACGCTGCTTGCCCAACCGGAGAACGCTGCTTACCCATCATGGGCACGCTGCTTGCCCCTGTTGGGCAGAATTGCAGTCAGACGTCTGTCCAATAAGTTAAAGTTTTAATACCCATATTCCTGTTTTCGTGATTCTGCCAACGCTGGCAATTCCTGTCGTCAGAATTCCTTAAACCTGGCAATTCCTTTCGTCAGCCAACCATCCAGACAATTGCCTGACAATCGGATAACAGTCAACTGTCTGCTTGTCAGAGTGTTACGGCGAAAAACCAGATGGTCTGACAGTTTTTTGGAAATTCTTGTTTTTTACTAAGAATCGGCTATATGGGCTGCTTTTATTCATATCGACACCCGCTATTACTCATTAAACCCAAATCGGTCATTAGGCCGTTTAATGTATAATTTTAATAACTGCTTG